>Ga0193743_1000397_pt1 | contig 34759 bp, 34 predicted proteins | sample L2c2metaG_FD_143038 | JGI IMG/M metagenome (GOLD analysis project Ga0193743, IMG submission 143038) | Soil microbial communities from a riparian zone of the East river system, Colorado, United States - L2c2 | ecosystem: Environmental > Terrestrial > Soil > Riparian zone | place: USA: East River... | reverse complement strand
CACCGGCTATCCGCGACGCCCTGACCGGCGTATCGTGCGGAGGCATGAACGCGGCCACACGCGTGCTCGTTCTGGCCAACCGGACGGCGGACTCCGACGAACTGCTCCGGCAGCTCCTCAGTCGTCACGCCCAGAGTCCGATCACGGTGACGATGCTCGTCCCGGCGGTGTGGGAGGTCGAGGACCCGCACGGCGGTCGTGAGTCGGCGCTGCGGCGGTTGCGGGCGGCAAACAGGCAGCTGCGAGCCGGCGGCATCGAGGCGTCCTGCGTCATCGGCGACCCGGATCCGATGACCGCTTTCGAAGCCGAATGGCGTCGGGGCCAGCACGACGAGATTGTTGTGTCCACCCTGCCGAACTACCTGTCGAAGTGGCTCCGTGTCGATCTCCCTCGGCGGATCCAGCGGGCGGCGGCGGGCGTTCCCGTGCTGCACGTCGTCGCTTCTGAAGCGGCCGGCACGGCCACTCCGGTGAGCTAGCCGACCACAGTTCAGGCTGCGCCGTTCCCGGACAGTCCGATGTGGCAATCGACCCTGAGATCAGCCAGGTCAGAGCGTGGGAGGATTACAGGAGGACAGGTTTGCCTCCGGCGGGGTGCGATACCCCGCTGTCACAAGATCGGATGCACGTATGCGGAACATAGTTCTGGGGAAGAGCGGGCTGGACGTATCCCGGGTGGCCTTCGGCACCTGGCAGCTGGGCGGCGACTGGGGCCACTTCGACGAGGACGCGGCGATCGCCGCCATCCAGCACGCCCGTGAGCTGGGCGTGAACCTCTTCGACACCGCGCAGGCGTACGGCTTCGGCAAGTCCGAGGAGGTCCTCGGCAAGGCGCTGCGCGCCGAGCTCGACCACAACCGGGACCAGGTGGTCATCGCCACCAAGGGCGGCATCAACCCGGGCAGCGACCGCCCCCGCGATGCTCGCCGGGCGTGGCTGCGCAGCGGCGTGGAGGCCAGCCTGCGCGCCCTCGGTGTCGACCACATCGACCTGTACCAGGTGCACTGGCCGGACTCGGACACCCCGGCCGAGGAGACGGCGGGGGCGCTGCAGGAGCTGGTCGACGAGGGCAAGATCCGGCACGCCGGGGTGTCCAACTACGACGAGGAGCAGCTCGCCGCGTTCGACCAGGTCCGCCCGGTGGAGACCATCCAGCCGCCGTACCACCTGTTCCGCCGGGACATCGAGGACAAGGTGCTGCCGTACGCCCGGGAGCACAACATCGGGGTGCTCGCCTACAGCCCACTCGGCAGCGGCCTGCTCACCGGCCAGCTCACTCCGGACAGCACGTTCGGCAGCGACGACTGGCGGTCCCGCTCCACGGCTTTCCGGGGCGAGACGCTGCGCCGGAACCTGGCGGTGGTGGACAAGCTGACCGAGCTGGCCGGCTCGCGTGGGCTGTCCATCGGCCAGCTCGCCACCGCCTGGGTGCTCGCCCAGCCCGGCGTGCACGTGGCGATCGTCGGGGCCCGCAGCGCGCGCAACATCGAGAACAGCCTGGCCGCCGCGGACGTCGACCTCAGCGAGGCGGATCTGACCGACATCGAGAAGATCGTCGCCGATGGGGTGTCCATCACCGGCGCGTCGCCGGAGGGCGTCGAGTAGCGCGTGTCTCCCGAACGGACCCGCCGCGCCGGTACGTGATCCAGTACCGTGCGCGGCGACTCGTCGGGGGGATGCATGCGCGCGCTCGTTGGACTGTTCGTGCTGGTCGCTGTGGGGTTAGCCGGGTGCGGCGGCCCGGCGCCGTCGGCCCCGCCCGCCGCTGGCTCGGCATCGGCCTCCTCGGCGCCCACGTCCTCGCCCCCGCCGGCGCCGTCGGCGGGGGCGTCGTCGGCCGCTTCAGCCACGGTGGGCCCCACGGCTGAGGGTCGCTGCCACACCGCGCAGCTATCCGCGCGGCTCGGGCCTCGCACCGACATGGGCGGCGGGCAGGGTTGGCTGCCGTTGATCTACACCAACACCTCGGACCGGCCGTGCGTGCTGCGCGGGGTGCCCGGCGCCGACCTGCGCGGACCGGCGGACCCGAACGGCCCGGTGTACCCACTGTTCCGTCAGCGCACCGGGATCCAGGACGTCCGGCTGCGGCCCGGTGCCAATGCATCGGCCAGGCTCGTCGTGCTGTCCGACCAGGACGGCTCGGTGGGCAGCTTCGGCTCGCGGAACTGGACCCCGACCGAGCTGGCGAGCATCCCGCCCGGTGAGACCACCGGCTTCACCCTGCCCTGGCCGGCCGGGGTGACCGTGCTCCGGCAGGACTCGGCGACCCACCCCGGCTCCTGGATCGAGGCCTTCGCCGCCGGTTGAGCCGCCGGTTGAGCCCGACTCGGTGTGCTGAGAGCGCCGACTCAGTGTGCTGAGAGCCCCGAGTCGCGGGCGGTTTAGGTGGGGGTGGCGGCGCGGGGGGCTATGAGGGCGCCGAGGACGCCTAAGGCGGCTAGTACCGCGAGCAGTACTGGTAGCGCGGTTGCCGGGGTGCCCAGGACGGCCAGCAGCGCTCCGCCGGCACTGATCATGAAAGCGGTACCCAGCTGGTCGCACATCTGCGCGGCCGAGGTGTGGAAGCCGACCTCGCCGGGCGCGGACTGACGCAGCAACAGGAATCCCACCGACGGGAAGCACAGGCCCATGCCCACCCCGGCGGCCGCCCAGACCGGCAGCGCCAGCCACGGCACCCCCCACCGCGGCGCGACCAACAGCAGCGCGGCGGCACCGCCGGCGAGCAGGCAGAACCCGACACGCAGCAGTTGAGGCCGGGACAGATCCGGGTGCCGGCCCTGCCACCAGGACGTCACCGACCAGCCCAGCGAGCCGACCACCAGCGGCGTGCCGGCGGCGGCCAGCGACCAGTGGTGCGTGCCGGTCAGGATCAGCGGCAGGTAGGAGGTCGAGGTAAAGAACAACGCCGCGCACAGCCCTCGGCAGGCCACCACGGTCGGGATCCCCCGGCGGGCCCGGAACACCCCGGGCGGCAGCAGCCGATGGATCGCCGGTACCAGCACCACCAGGGCGACGACCACCACGACCGCGGCCGTCAGGTTGGGCTTCTCACCCGCCCAGCTCAACGCCGATACCCCGGCGGCCGCGCCGAACGCGGCAACCACCAGCCCACGGCGCTTCGGCGTCAAGGCCCGGTCCGGCGGGGTCAGTCGGCGCATCGCCGGCACCACCAGGGCCAGCGCCAGCACGGCCACCGGCACCAACCCGAAGAACACCCACCGCCAGGAAAACCGCTCGGTGACCACTCCGGAGATCGGCGGGCCGATCAGCGAAGGCAGCACCCACGCCGAGGACATCAGGCCGAACATCGCCGGCCGGACATGCTCCGGGTACATCTGCCCGACCAGCACGTAGATCGCCACCGTGACGCTGCCCGCGCCGAGGCCCTGCAGGGTCCGTCCGACCAGTAGCTGCGTCATGCCGCTCGCGCTCCCGGCGGTGAGCAGCCCGGCGGTGAACAGCACGGGTGCCAGCATCAGCGGCAACCGAGGCCCGGCCAGGTCGCACCAACGGCCGCCGAGCACGGTGCCGAGCACCCCGGCGGCCATGAACGCCACGAACGGCCAGGCGTAGAGGGACAGTCCACCGAGGCTGGCGACCAGCGCCGGCATCGCGGTGCCCACCCCCATCGCCTCGAATGCCACCATGCTGACCAGCAGCAACACTCCAATGGTGGGAGCCCGCCGGCTGCCGCCGAACAATTCGCCTTGCGCCGAGGCCGGGGTGGCGAGCTCGAACACGGCGGCCCCGGTCGGTTCGATCACGCCCTCGACCAGGCGCTCGCCCCTGGGGCCGACTTCTGGGGCGGCGTCCTGCGTACTCATGTCCTTCACACTGCAACCTGAACGGGGCTACAGGTCAAGTGGGTTACCGATCCCGGGACGGCGGCAAACGGGTAGAACGAGCGGCCACCGCGGTACTCCCCGGGCGGTAGGTCAGGCACCGGCGGAGCCGCTCCTGGTCGGACGACGCCGGACGCGGACACGCCCACCCTGGTCGGCATGACCTACACCGAGACTCCGCGCTCCTCCACCGCACCGGCACGCCCCGACCCTCGGCTGTGGGCCGGCATCGGATCCGTGGTGATCTTCCTGGTCGGGCTGGCGCTGACCAACGTCATCTCCGGTGGCATCGGCCCGGCCCCGGTGCCCGGGATGAGCCTGCCGGCGTTCGCCGCCAACCCCACCTCGGCCGCCGTGAACGCGCTCGGCCAGGCGCTCTCCGGAATCGCGCTGGTGGTGTTCGCCTCCGGGCTGGCCCACACCTTCGGCGGTCGGATCGCCGCCCAGCTCACCGCCAGCGGCGCCCTGGCCGGCGGCACCCTGATCCTCAGCGCGGTGCTGATGCAGTCACTCACCTCACCCGTGCTGACCGGTCAGCCGGCTCTCGCGGTCGCGCTGTTCAACGTGGGTTTTCTGATCGGTGGGCCGGCGCACGTGGTCACCCTGGCCATGCTGCTGGGCAGCGCCGCGATCGCCGGGCGGCGCAGCGGCCGACTGCCTCGCTGGCTGAGCACGTTCGGGATGGTGGCCAGTGGCCTCGGGCTGCTCGCGGTGCTCAACCTGGGCGCCCCGTTGCTGCCGTTCGCGGCGACCGCGTACTTCATCCCGGCCGGGCGGTTCCTCGGCTTCGTCTTCATCGTCGCCCTGGTGATCAGCCTGCGCCGCTCGGACCGGCCGGCGGGGTGACGCCGGCCCGCGCGGCGGCCTGGATGGCGTCGACGATGCTCCCGTAGCCGGTGCACCGGCAGATGTTGCCGGACATCTCCGCCCGGATCGTCTCCCGGTCCGGCTCGGCGTGCTGGCGCAGCAGGTGCAGGGCGCTGATCAACATGCCTGGGGTGCAGAAGCCGCACTGCAGGCCGTGGTGCGCGACGAAGGCCTCCTGCAGTGGATGCAGTGCGCCGTCCTCGGCGGCCAGGCCCTCCACGGTGGTCACCGAGCAGCCGTCGGCCTGCACGGCGAACATCAGACAGGCCCGCACCGGTTCGTCGTCCACCAGCACGGTGCACGCGCCGCACACCCCGTGCTCGCAGCCCAGGTGGGTCCCGGTCAGCCCGTGGTCCTCGCGCAGCGCGTCGGCCAGCGTGCGTCGGGGTTCGACGTCCAGCCCGACCCGCTCGCCGTTGACGGTGAACTCAACGCGCATGTGCCGCCTCCGCTCGGGACCGCGCCTGGTGCAGCGCGCGGCCGACCAGCTCGCCGGCAAGGGCGCGCCGGTACTCCGCCGAGGCGTGCAGGTCACCGGTGGGGCTCAGCTCGTCGCGCACCGCCGAGGCCACCTCGGCCACCGAGCCGCCCCCGGCCAGTGCCCGCTCCGCCCCGACCGCGCGCACCGGGACCGGCCCGACCCCGCCGAGCGCGATGGCCACCGTGCCGTCCACCTCCGCGACCACCGCCGAGACCAGCGCGAAGTCGCCGTGCCGACGGGCGAACTCGGCGAACCCCCAGCGGCTCGGTACCGGGAAACGCACCGACGTGATCATCTCGTCCTCGTCGAGCGCGCTCATCAACGGGCCGACGAACAGCTCCCCGGCCGGCACCCGCCGCGTCCCGGCCGGACCCACGACGGTGGCCACCGCGCCGCAGGCCACCGCCACCACCGGCAGCTCGGCGGACGGGTCGGCGTGCGCCAGGCTGCCGGCCAGGGTGCCCCGGGAGCGGATGGCCGGGTGCCCGATCCACCGGCTTGCCTCGGCGAGCAGCGGGTGCTCGACCTGGGCGGCCAGCGCGCTGTGCCGGACCAGCGCGCCGAACTCCACCGACCCGGTGTCGTCGGTGACCTCGGCCAGCCCGGGGATCCGGTTCACGTCGACCAGCAGCGCGGGGCGGGCCATCCGCAGCGCGAGCAGCGGCACCAGGCTCTGCCCGCCGGCCAGGATCTTGGCCTCCTCGCCGGCATCGAGGTGGGCGGCCAGCGCGGCCACCGCCTCGTCCACCGAGGCGGCCCGCAGGTACTCGAACGGCGCCGGCTTCACGCTCAGTGCCCCTGGAAGCGGGGCGGGCGCTTCTCCTCGCGGGCCAGCCGGCCCTCGGCGAAGTCCTCGCTGGCCCAGCACCCCTCGAAGGCGTCGAACAGCTCCTTGTCCGCGAGCGGGTCCAGCTCCGGCTCGAAGACCTGGTTCAGCACCTGCTTGCTGTAGGCCACGGTGAGCGGGGCCAGCTCGGTCAGCCCGGCGGCCCAGTCCAACGCGTCGGCCAGCGTCCCCGCTCGGTCGGCGAGTCCGCCGGCGACGGCTTCCGAGGCGCTCAGCTGCTCGCAGGCCAGCAGCATCCGCCGGGCCACCCCGTTGCCGGCCAGCAACGCCAGCCTGCGGATGGTCCACGGGTCCACCGCCAGCCCGATCCGAGCCGTGGGCACCGCGAACACCGCCCCCGGCGCGGCCACCCGCAGGTCGGCGGCGATGGCCACCTGGGTGCCGGCGCCGATGGCCGGGCCGTTCACCGCCGCGATCACGGTGACCGGGGCGTCGACGACGGTGTGCAGCATCTCGTAGAGCGCTTCCCGGAACTCGGCGGTGTACACCGAGTCCAGGTCGGCGCCGGAGCAGAAGCTGCTGCCTTCGCCGGTGAGCACCAGTGCCCGCGCGCCGGCGATCAGCGCCGCTCGGGCCGCGTCGCGCAGCTGCTCGCACAGCTCGATGGTCAGCGCGTTTCGCTTGTCCGGGCGGTTCAGGGTGAGTAGCGCGACCCGCTCGTGCCAGCTGACGTCAACGAGTTGGGTCATCGAGATTCCTTCCAGATGGAGCCCGGGGTGAGGGGGAGCGTGTCGATCCGAATGCCCAGCGCGTCGCTCACCGCGCCGGCCAGCACCGCGTTCGGTCCGAGCGTGCCGCCTTCACCCACTCCGCGCACGCCGAGCGGGTTGGCCGCCGGGTGCTCCACGTGGTCAATGATCAGTTCGGGGATCTCCGCGCTGGTCGGCATCAGGTAGTCCAGCAGGGTGCCGGTGACCAGGTTGCCGGCGTCGTCGTAGACCAGGTGCTCGTAGACCGCCCCGCCGATGCCCTGGGCGATCGAGCCGGCGATCTGACCGTGCACGATCTGCGGGTTCATCGTCCGCCCCGGGTCCTCCACACACGCCCACCGCAGCACCCGCAGCTCACCGGTGACCCGGTCCACCTCCACGGCGGCCACCTGCGCACCGGCCGCGAACGCGCCGCGGATCGGGTCGTAGAACCGGGTCGCCTCCAGGCCGGGCTCGATCCCCTCGGGCAGCCGGTTGGACTCCAGGTAGGCCACCCGGGCCACCTCGGCCACGGACATCCACGAGCCCGGGTCGCCGACCACGCTCACTTGCCCGCGGGAGACCTCCAGGTCGTCGACGGCCGCCTCCAGCAGCCCGGCCGCCAATGCCAGCAGCTTCTCCTTCACCACCACGGTCGTGTTGTGCGCGGCGCCGCCGGCGATCACCGCCTGCCGGGAGGAGAACGCTCCGAACCCCCAGAGCGAGGTCTCGGTGTCGCCCATCCGTACCTCGACGTCGTCGTAGCCGACGCCCAGCCCGTCCGCCACGATCTGCGCGATCACCGTCTCCTGGCCCTGCCCCTGCGAGGTGACCCCGGAGAACACCGTGACCCGGCCGTCCGGGTTGACCCGCACGGTGCAGGCCTCGTGCCCGGTGCGGAACGGCATCCGGGGGCCGGCGCTGGCCGCCCGGCCCAACCCGGTCAGCTCGTTGTAGCAGGCGATTCCGATGCCCAGCGGCAGGCCGTCCCCGGTCGTCCGGCGGCGCTGCTGCTCGGCGCGCAGCTCCGGGTAGCCGACCGCGTCCAGGGCCTTGAGCAGGCACTCCTCGTAGTGGCCCGAGTCGTCGACCAGGCGCGAGGGCATCTTGTACGGGATGTGCTCCGGCTTGATCAGGTTGCGCCGGCGGATGTCCACCCCGGAGATGCCCAGCGCGCGGGCGCCCTCGTCCAGCATGGTCTCCATGGCGAACACGGTGGACGGGCGGGCCACGCCCCGGTAGGGCCCGGACGGCGCGGTGTTGGTGGCCACCCCGCGCACCGTGGCGCGGTAGTTGTCCAGCCGGTACGGCCCGGAGAGCAGCCCGCCGGCCATCAGCGGCTCGATGCCGGCGGTCCACGGGTACACCGAGTACGCGCCGACGTTGCAGGTCACGTCCGCTTTCAGGGCCAGCAGGGCGCCGTCGGCGGCGAACCCGGCCTCCATCCGGTAGCGGTGGTCGCGGGCGTGCGTGGCGGTGGCCAGGTGCTCCACCCGGTCCTCCACCCACTTCACCGGCACGTTCGGCATGGCCTTGGCGATCAGGCAGAGCGCCACGTCCTCCGGGTAGAGCACCGCCTTCACCCCGAACCCGCCGCCGACGTCCGGGGCGATCACCCGCACGTTGCCCTCGGGCAGCTCCAGCAGCTCGGCGATCATGTTGCGGACCAGGTGCGGGATCTGGGTGGATGACCAGAACGTCAACATCCGGTCGGCCGGTTGCCACCGCGCCACTCCGGCCCGGCATTCCATCGGGTTGCCGCCGTGCCGGTTGGTGACCAGCTCGCGGCGCACCACCACCTCGGCGGCGGCCAGCGCGTCGTCCACCGAGCCGGCGTCGAAGGTGCGCTCCAGCAGCACGTTGTCCGGCGCCTCATCGTGCACCGCGGCGGCCGGGTGCTGTGTCGGGTCTGCCCAGGCGCACACGGTGACCGGCAGCGGCTGGTAGTCCACCTCGACCAGCTCGGCGCCGTCCTCCGCGCGGTACCGGTCGGCGGCGACCACGGCGGCCACCGCCTCCCCGGCGAACCGGACCTTGGTGTGCGCCAGCACCGGCTGCGCGGTCTCCACGTAGGACGGCAGCGCGGACTGGGCGCGCAGTGCCACGGCGGCGAAGTCGGCCCCGGTGAACACCCGGTACCCGGCGTCGACCGCGGCGGAAGTGTCCACCGAGGTGATCAGCGCATGGGCCACCGGGCTGCGCACGAATGCCACCTGCCGCATCCGGGGCAGCTCCAGGTCGCCCACGAACCGCCCCTGCCCGGTAACCAGCCGCCGATCCTCCTTCCGCCGGGGGGAGGTGCCCAGGACCCGTGAGTGGTATTGGTCGCTATCACGACCAATACCACTCACGGGCTCTGAGCTGGGGTTTTGCACCGCGTCGCCGGTCATGGCATGGCGTAGCCGCCGTTGACCGAGACGACCTGGCCGGTGGTCCAGGACGACAGCGGGGAGGCCAGCAGCAGGACCATCGGGGCGATGTCGTCGGGCACGCCGAGCCGGCGCAGCGGGTACTGGGCGAGGATCTTGGACATCCGCTCGTCGTCGGCTCCGGCGGAGTCGCCGCCGGCGTGCTCGGCGAAGTTGTCGGTACGGACCAGCGCCAGCGAGACGGCGTTGCTGCGGACGCCGAACCGGGCCAGCTCCTTGGCCAGCGACCGGGTCAGCCCGACGGTGGTGGACCGGGCGGTCGCGGTGACCAGGAGCCCCGATTCGCCGACCCGCCCGGAGTCGCCCATCAGGTTCACGATCGCCCCCGCCCTGCGTTCCGCCATGCGACGCGCCACCGCGTGGGTGATTTGCAGCGTGCCGGTCACCGTAACGTCGATCTGCGGCGCCCAGTCCTCCGGCGTGGAATCCAGGAACCGTTGCACCTTGGTCGCCGCCGCGTTGTTGACCAGCACCCCGATCGGGCCGAGCGCCGATTCGGTCTGCTCCACCAGCGCGGCTACCTCGTCGGCGGAGCGCAGGTCGCCGCCCAGCGCGATGGACTTGACGCCCAGTTCCGCCGCCTCCGCCGCCGCTTCCGCCGCTCCTTTTGCCGAGGAGTGGTAGTGGAACGCGACGTTCGCGCCCTCGGCGGCGAAGCTCAGCCCGAGCGCCCGGCCCAGCCCTTGCCCGGCGCCGGTGACCAGCACATTTTCCCCAGCCAGCCGCAGATCCATGTTGTTGCCCCCTCAGATCGCCTGGAACCGGCGCTGGCCGCCGGCGCGGATCACCCGGCCGAACCGCAGCTCCGGGAAGTGCGCGCCGACCACCAGATCCGGCGTGTCGGCCACCTCGTCGGCCAGCTGGTTGCGCACGGCGGACGCGGCCACCGGGTCGACGTCGAACACCGCCCGCCAGTCCGGCTCGGCCAGCTCGACCACCGAGTGCACCACGTCGCCGAGCAGCAGCGCCCGCTCGCCCTGGTCCGACACGACGTACACGGTGGAGCCCGGGGTGTGCCCAGGGGTGTGCCGGGCGTCCACCCCCGGGGCCAGCGTGCCGTCGGCGGTGAACAGCTCCAGCTGGGGCTCCAGCGGGGACAGCTTGCGCACCGCGCCGGCCTCCGCGTCCGTCGCGGTGACGAAGTGCGCCCAGTCGTCGGCGTGCGCGCGGTAGGTGGCGTTCGGGAACACCACCGCGCCGCGCCGGGAGGCCCAACCCACGTGGTCGAAGTGCAGGTGGGTGAACAGCACGTCGGTGACGTCCTCGGGGCTCACCCCGTACGAGCGCAGCGAGTCCAGGAAGCCGCCGCCGGTGTACTTGTCGTTGTTGATCCCGCCGACCCCGGCGTCCACCAGCACCACCCGCTGCCCGGTGCGTACCAGGAACCCACCCAGCGGCAGCCGCAGCACTCCGTCGGCGTCGACGCAGCCGGGATGACAGGCCCACGGGTCGGCCACGCCGGGGCGGGTCAGCATCTCGGCCGCCACCTCCCGGCCCGTCCCGTCGAACACCGGGAGGATCTCGATGTCACCGACCTTCACTGGTCAATCCCTCCCGGAGACTCTCCCGCAGCCGGAAGCGCAGGATCTTCCCAGACCCGGTGCGCGGTATCTCGTCGATCTCGATCAGCCGGGTGGGCACCTTGAAGTCGCTGAGCAGCTCGGCGCACCGGGCCAGCACTCTGGTGGCGTCCAGGTCACCGCTGCGCACCACAAACGCCACCGGCACCTCGCCCAGCCCGTCGTGCGGCACCCCGACCACCGCCGCGTCGCCCACCCCGTCACAGGCCAACAGGGCGTCCTCCACCTCGGCCGGATAGATGTTCTCGCCGCCCCGGATGATCAGTTCCTTGGTCCGGCCGCTGATCCGCAGGTAGCCGTGCTCGTCGCGGCGGGCCAGGTCACCGGTGCGGTACCAGCCGTCGGTGAGCACGGCGGCGGTCGCCTCCGGCAGATTATGGTAGCCCGGCGTGACATTCGGGCCGCGCACCCAGATCTCGCCCTCCGCGCGGGGCGCCGCGTCGGTGCCGGTGGCCGGGTCCACCAGCCGCACGGTCAGCCCGGGCAGCGGCAGCCCGCAGGAACCCATCACCCTGGTGCCGGTCGGCCAGTTCATGGTGACCATGGTGGACGTCTCGGTGATGCCGTACCCGTCCAGCAGCATCACGCCGAACTCGCGCTCGAACTCGGCGTTCAGTGCGGCGGGCAGGATCGCCCCGGCCGAGATGCACAGCCGCAGGCCCGGCGCGTCCAACTTCTCCGCGCGCTGCAGCAGGTAGTGGAACATCGTGGGCACCCCGGGCAGCACGGTGATCGGCTCCCCGTCGACGCCACAGCGCAGCTGCTCGAGCACCTCGTCCACAGAGAACCGGGACAGCAGCCGTTCGGTGGCGCCGACCGCGAGCACCCCGAGCACGCACAGCACCAGCGCGTAGGAGTGGAACAGCGGCAGCGGGGAGAGCACCACGTCGTCCGGGCCGAGGCCGACGATCGGCGCCCAGCACGCGGCCACCACCCACAGGCAACCGCGCTGGGTGAGATACACGCCCTTCGGCCGGCCGGTGGTACCGGATGTGTAGAGCATCCAGGCCACGTCATCCAGGCCGAGACAGTCGCGGGGAGCGGACGTCGAGGGGACGGTAAGCAGGCCGGGGTAGTCGTCGGGGCCGATGATGGTCAGCCCGGGGCGGTCTGCGGCCAGCGCGCGAGCTGTACCCAGGTGCCCGGTGTCGGTGATCACGAGCGTGGCGCCGCTGTCGTCCAGGATGTGGGCCACCTCGGCCGGGGCGGAGCGCGAGTTGGCGCACACCGCGATCCCGCCGGCCCTGGGCACGGCCAGGTACGCCTCGACCGTCTGCACGCCGTTGTCCAGCAACAGCAGCACCCGGTCACCCCGGGCCACGCCCAGGTCGGCCAGGTGCCCGGCCAGCCGCGCGGTGTTGGCCGCCAGCTCGCGGTAGCTGACCTCGCGCCGTTCGTCGAGGAAGGCGATCTTTTCCGGCCGGTGTGCGGCATGCTCGACGAGCAGTTCGGCCACCGGTCGGATCAGTTCGGTCCGGATCACGGTGCACCTCCTCGGCGTCGAGTAAGAAATAAGCTAACTAACGGCCGTTAGGTGCGCAAGGTCGCCCGCTAAGGTGGGGGCTACCGCGGAGGGGGCTACCGGGGAGGGGGGCGGAGTGAGCACAGACACGCGCGTCACGGTCACCAGCGATGCGGTGCTGGACGCCGCACTGACCCTGTTCGCCCAGCGCGGCTACCACGGCACCGCGCTGAGCCAGATCGCCGAGGTGCTGGGCATCCGCACCCCGAGCCTGTACAACCACATGCGCTCCAAACACGAGCTGCTGCTCACCATCGTGGATGAGACGACCGCCGGCGTGCTGGCCGACTTCCACCAGGCCATCGCCGGCACCACAGACCCGGAACAGCGGCTCTACCAGGCGACCCTGGTGTACGCCCGCCGGCACGCCACCCACACCCGCGAGGCCCTGGTGGTCAACCGGGATACCGCCAGCCTGGTCCAGCCGCACCGCGATCAGATGCAGCAGCGCCGCCGGGAACACGGGTACGCGATGCGCGGACTGATCGCCGAGGGCGTGGCGGCCGGCGTGTTCACCGTGAACTCGCCGGCCCTGGCCTCCTTCGCGATCCGGGAGATGTGCGTGAGCATCGCCCGCTGGTTCCGCCCGGACGGCGAGTTCACCGCCCCCGCCGTAGCCGAGCAATACACCCGCTTCGCCCTACGCATAGTCAACGCCAAATCCGCCTAACCCCACCCCACCGTTTCCGCGAGTCGGGGCTCTCAGCACACTGAGTCGGGGATTTCAGCACACACCGGGACCACCTAGCGGGACTGCAGCGCGTCCAGCGCGACCGCCATCGACGCGGCCACCCGGAAGTCCAGCCTCGGGTCCGGCACGGTCACCGAGTACTGGTCCCGGATCGACTTGCGCCGCTCGCTGACCAGCACGGGCTGCCCGGTCATCGTGTCGGTGAAGTCGAAGTGGAAGACGAACGGCACCCAGATGTCGCCGATGTAGGGGATCAGGTTCCAGACGCGGCGCAGGATGGCGATGGAAAGACGCCGCTCCTGGCCGACGGCGTTAATGCCCCCGGCGGTCAGCTGCCAGGTGGATCGAAGCAGGCTCGCGCCGAACGCCTTCCGGAAGTAACCCAGCTCGACGCCACTTTCGTCATACACGTCGTGCTCGGCGTGCACATCCAGCCGCTGCCGGGCCCGGAACGAGAACACCGCACGGGACTTGGACTCGTCGGCGTAGAAGGTCACCTGCTCCTTGAACGCCATCCGCTTCTGCTGAGCGAAGGCCAGCAGTTCGCCCTCGCTGCCGTCGGGGTTGGCGGCGAAGATCTGGTAGCGGTTGACCATGAGGGTGATCTTTTGACGCACCAGGAAGTGCGGCACGTACATCGGCGCGGTCATGGCGCGGAGTCTCTCAGCAACGGTGTCACGCGGCGGTGACAATTTCCCTATGTCGGCGTGCTGAGAGCCCCGACTCAGTGTGCTGAAACCGCCGACTCAGTGTGCTGAGAGCGCCGACTCGCGGAAGAACCGGGCACCCGGCACAGCACGCGGCCTAGCGCGTCTGGTAGCTGCGCCTCCTCGGTGATGACGGCCGCCACGTGCGCGTCCGGCCTGATCAGCCACCACTCTCCCGCCCGCGCCCCCAACACGCCAGGCAGCTGCGCACTCAACGACGTCATCGCGGCCACCCGCACCGGCGCCGGCGTCCGCACCAGGACGTCCACCGAGGCGCCGGGCGCGGCCAGCACCAGCAGGCCGTCCCGGCACAGCCCGCGCAGCGAACCGCCGGCCACCGGCAGGTCCGGGACGATCACGCCGGGTCCGGGCGGTGGCGCGGCGCCCCGGGGCGGGCGGCCGGCGAACGGGCGGGTGGGGTCGGTGGTGGTGAGCGGTGAGTCGACGTACCAGAACGGCTCGGACAGCCGCCCGGAATCGACCAGGGCGCGGGCGGCGGCGTCTGTTCGGGCGCGGTCCAACACGTCCCGGCGGTGCGCGGCGGCGGCCGCCGACTGGGGCACCAGGAAATCCATGGTCGCGGTGGTCACCTCGACGTTCTCCCGGGCCGCCGCGTGTCGTTCGCCGTGATAGCTCTCCAGCAGCTCCTCCGGCGCCCAACCCCGGCCGGCGAACGCGATCTTCCACGCCGCGTTCTCCGCGTCCGCGACCCCGGAGTTCAGCCCGCGCGCCCCGAACGGCGCGTACAGGTGCGCGGCGTCCCCGGCCAGCAGCACCCGACCGACGCGCATCCGGTCCACGCAGCGGGTGTGGAACCGGTACACCGACTTCCACTCGATCTCGTAGGGCACCTCCCCGAGAATCGCCCGGACCCGCTCGTCCAGCGCGCCGGAGGCCACCTCGGCATCCAGGTCGTAGTCCGGCGGCACCTGCCAGTCGATGCGGTAGGTGGAATCCGGGCAGGGGTGGATCAGCACCTGGCGGCCGGGGTTCCACTCAGGGTCGAAGTAGAACCGGCGTTCGCTCGCCCACCCAGCCAGCGAGGCGCGGACGTCGCAGATCAGGAAGCGGTCGTCGAACGAATGCCCGTCCAGCCTGACGCCCAGCTGCGCGCGCAGCCCGTCGGCCCGCGCGCCGGCGCAGACCAGCAGGTACGGGGTGCGCAGGGTGAATCCCGGCCCGGACACCGTCACCCCATCGGCGTCCTGGCTGACCGACTCGACGCCGTGCCCCCACCGCACGTCGATCAGCGGCGAGGCCGCGATCCGCTCGTCCAGCAGCTGTTCGGTGCGGCACTGCGAGATGTTCACGAACGGCGGCAGCGGGGAGCGCCCCGGGTCGGTCATGGTCACCGCGAACAGTTCCTGGTCGCGGTAGAAGGTGCGCGCGGTCGTCCAGGTCGCGCCCAGCTCGGCGACCCGCGCACCCACGGACTCCCACACGTCCAACACGTCGCGCTGCTGGCAGATGGCCTTCGAGCCGACCATTTCCCGCTCCGCGCGCTGGTCCAGCACGATGCTCGGCACCCCCCACCGGGCCAGCAGCAGCGCGGCGGTCTGCCCGACCGGCCCGTTGCCCAGCACCACCACGGGGTCCAGCGGCCACCGTCGTGAGTGGCGATGGTCGCTATAGCGACCATCGCCACTCACGACCTCTGGGCTGCTCATGACTGGAGCTGGTCCCAGACCTCGCGGTCCCGCTCCGCCGTCCAGATCACCGGCCGCTCCACCCCGCTCAGCTCGTCCCACAGCCGGGAGACGTCGAACGGCAGGCAGTGCTCGAAGATCGGCCACCGGCCGTAGTCGTCCACCAGCGCCGCGTGCGTGGCCTCGAACGCCTCGCGCATCGTGCCGCCCCGGGACCGCACGGCGCCGACCTCGCGGATCATCACGTCCAGGAAGTTGCGGGTCTGCGCGATCGCCGCGCGCACCGCGTCCCGCCCCTGGCTGACCGCGCCGCGCCCGCCGACCAGCGACTCGGCGCCCAGCGCACCCACCCGGTCCAGGGTGCTGGAGGTCCACTCGCGGTGGAACGCGTCGCCGGTGTAGAGCGCCGCCTCGGCCTCCACCAGGTCGCCGGCGTAGAGGATCCGCTGCCGGGGCAACCAGGCCACAATGTCGCCCTCGGTGTGCCCGCGCCCGCAGTAGCGCAGTTCCAGGTCGCCCCGGTCGCCGCCCAGGTCGATGGTCAGCTTGTCGGAGAAGGTCAGCGTCGGCCAGGTCAGCCCGGGGACCGACTCGGCGGCCTTGGCCAGCCGGGGCATCCGGGCGAACTCGCTCGCCCAGTCCTCCTTGCCTCGCTCGGCGACCAGGGCCCTGGTGTTCTCGTGCGCCACGATCACCTCGGCGTCGAACGCGGACGCGCCGAGCACCCGCACCGCGTGGTAGTGGCTGAGCACCAGGTAGCGCACCGGTTTGTCGGTGTGCTGGCGCAGCACGGCCAGCCAGTCCCGGGCGGCCACCGGGGTGGCCAGTGCCTCGAAGCAGACCAGGAAGTCTTCGCCCTCGATGGCGCCGACGTTGGGATCACCCTCCGCGGTGAGCGCGTAGACCCCGTCGGCGAGCACCTCCAGGGTCTGTTCCTTGGCCGCCAGGTCGGCGGACGAGGCGAACGGCTTGGCGGTGGTCATGAAACCTCCACAGATCGGCGCAGCCACAGCTGCTGGGGTCCTCGGAACGAGACGTTGGGTGGAAAGTCGAAGCGCTGATCGGGCACCAACTCCAGGTCGGGGGCCGCCGCCGTGAGCAGCTCGAGCACGATCCGCGCCTCCATCCTGGCCAGCGGAGCGCCGAGGCAGAAGTGGATGCCCTTGCCGAACGCCAGGTGCCGTCCGGCGTCCTCGCGGTGCACGTCGAACCGGGCCGGGTCGGCGAACCGCTCCGGGTCCCGCCCGGTCCCGCCGAGCAGCAACAGCAGCTTCGCGCCCGCCGGTATGTCGACCTCGCCGATGCGCGCCGGCTTGGTGGTGATCCGCCGCCAGGCGATCACGCTGGTGTCGTGGCGGAGCACTTCCTCCACCGCGTTCGGGATCAGGCTCGGCTCGGCGCACAGCGCGGTCCACTGCTCGCGGTGCTCCAGCAGCCGCCGGACCGCGTTGCTGGTCAGGTTCGTGGTCGTCTCGTGCCCGGCGAAGCTCAGCCCGTAGATGACGCTGGTGATCTCCAGCTCGGACACCTGGGCGGGGTCGGCCAGGTGGACGCGCACCAGGTCGCTGGTGAAGTCGTCGCGCGGCTCGGCGATCCGGGCACGGACGAACTCGGCGCAGTAATCCCAGTAGCGGCGCATGTTGCCGGCGATCTCAACCTGCTCTGCCGGCGTCGGGTGACCCCAGGAGAACGCCATCCGATTGCCGCACCAGCTCTTCAGCAGCTCGGTGTCCTCGGCCGGGAACCCGATCAAGGTGAAGATCATGACCGCTGGCAGTGGGTAGCTCAGGCCGGCGACCAGGTCGAACGGTTCGTCACCGGGCAGCTGGTCGATCAGCTGCTCGGCGGCGGCGCGAACCCTGGGCTCCAGCGCGGCGGTACGGCGGGCGGAGAACGCCTGCAGGTTGAGCCGCCGGATCCTGGTGTGCACCGGCGGGTCGGCGTTCGACATGGTCTTGGGCAGCGGGAAGTTCGGACCGAGCTCGGTACGGGCCGCCTCGGTCAGCGGGAACATCGGATCCTGCGCGATGGCGGCGGAGAAGGTCTGTGGGTCCCGGAACACCGCGTCGATGTCGGCGTAGCGGGTCAGCACCCACATGCCCAGCCCGGGCGCGAAGCACACCGGGGGCAGCCGGTCCAGCTCCGGATACGGGTCGGCCAGGTACTCCGGGTCGAACGGATCGAAGCTGACCTCGCGGGGGCAGGCACCGGTCGCGGTCTCCGTCGTAGGCATCGGCAACTCCCTTGTGCACCGTGCCCTGAGCATCGGCCGGCGGGCCAGCCGTGTAAAGCGCACAAATCGCGGATTTCATATGAGCTGACCTCATATGGGCAGCTCAGCCCGCGCCGACGGTCAGGCCCCGGTGTGCTGAGAGCGCCGACTCAGTGTGCTGAGAGCGCCGACTCGCCGGTAGTCCCCGACTCGCCGGGAGTTAGGTGGGGCCGGGGTTGAGGACGTGGTGGCAGTGGTCGGCGAAGGCGCGGGCCCGCCGGGTCGGGGGCGCGGCGGACGGCCAGGCCAGCACCACCGCCGTCGGTGTCACGTCGTCCGCGATCGGGCGGGTGACCAGGGGGCGGCCTTCGTAGCTGACGTCCACTGTCGGCTGCTGGATGAGCAGCGAGTACCCCTGCCCTCGAGCGACCAGTGAACGGACCATTTCGAAGTTGACCGAGCGGTGCCGCACCCGGGGCACCACCCCGGCGCTGGCCAGCAGCAGGGTGAAGTGGTGCTCGCTGGGCGGGAAGTTCAGCATGATCATGTCGTGCTCGGCGAGCTCGGCCAGCGCGATCGACGTCCGCGCCGCCAGCGGGTGCGTCGGGGCGAGCAGCACATGCGGGCTGGTCAGGTACACCGTCTCGTGGTGCACCACCGGGCTCAGGTCCATGTCGTAGAGCAGCGCCACCTCGCACTGGCCGTCCAGCAGCATGGCCTGCAGCTCGACCAGCGAACCCTCCACGAAGTCCAGCTCGACCAGCGGATGCGCGGCGTGGAAGCTGTCCAGCAGGGCCGGCATGATGAACGGGCCGATGGTCTGGAAGCAGCCGACCACCAGCCGGCCGCGCAGCGCGGTGCCCAGCTCGCCGGCGCCGGCGCGCAGCTCCTCGGCCAGTCGCAGCAACCCGCGCGCCGACCCGATCAACTCCCGGCCGGCCGCGGTCAGGGTGAGCCCCCTGGCCCGCCGCCGCAGCACCAGCTGGACGCCGAGCTGCCGCTCCAGGTCGGCCACCCCCAGGGAGATCGCCGACTGGGAGACATGCAGGGCGGTGGCCGCCCCGGTCATCGTGCCGGCGTCCGCGGCGGCCACGAAGTAGGACAGCTGACGCAGGCTCAGGTCCTCGATCACGTAGCGGGCTTACTCCACGGTGACGCTCTTGGCCAGGTTGCGCGGCTTGTCGATGTCCCGGCCCAGCGCGCTGGCCAGGTGGTAGGCGAACAGCTGCGTCGGAATGGTCAGCAGGATCGGGTCCAGCTCCGGTGAGTTGCTCGGGATGCGCAGCTCGGCGTCCACCAGGCCAGGTGGCAGCGTCGCGTTGGTCACCGCGATGACCGGGCCGCCGCGCGCCTTGATCTGCTCGATGGTGGAGATGTTCTTGGTCAGCAGCTCGTCGTTCGGCACGATCACCACGCTGGGCATGTCCCGGTCGATCAGCGCCAGCGGGCCGTGCTTGAGCTCGGCGGCCTGGTAAGCCTCGGCGTGCAGGTAGGAGATCTCTTTGAGCTTCTGCGCGCCCTCCCTGGCCACCGGCCAGCCACGCACCCGCCCGATGAAGAACATGTGCTCGGCCTTGGCGTAGCGGCGGGCCACCTCGGCCACCTCGGCGTCGGTGTCCAGCACGGCCTGGATCTGGTCGGGCAGCGCGCGCAGCCCCTCGACCAGCCGGGCGCCCCCCGCGGCGGAGAGGTCGCGCACCCGGCCGAGCAGCAGCGCGAGCATCGCGAACGAGACGGTCATGTTGGTGAACGCCTTGGTCGAGGCGACCGACACCTCCGGGCCGGCGTGCAGGAACACCCCGCTGCCGCACTCCCTGGCCACCGCGCTGCCGACCACGTTGACCGCGCCGATCACCCGCCCGCCCTTGCGGTTGAGCTCCTGCACCGCGGCCAGCGTGTCCAGCGTCTCGCCGGACTGGCTGATCGCCACGTACAGCGTGTCCGAGTCGATCACCGGGCTGCGGTAGCGGAACTCCGAGGCCGGCTCCGCGTCCGCTGGGATCCGGGCCAGCTCCTCCACCAGGTTCGCGCCCACCTGGCCGGCGTAGTAGGCCGAGCCGCAACCGAGGAACTTCACCCGGCGCACATTGCGCAGCTCCCGGGGGTCCAGCCGGATGCCGCCCAGGTGAGCTGTGGCGAAGCGGGGGTCCAGCCGACCACGCAGTGCCCGGCGGACCGCCTCGGGCTGCTCGGCCATCTCCTTGCGCATGAAGTCCTCGGCGTCGCCGAGCTCGTAGTCCTCCTCGGACAGCTCGACGGTCTGCGCCCGGCCGCTGGTGCGGAACGCGTCGGCCCGCACCGTGGCGATCTCGCCGTCCTCCAGGTACACCACCTGCTGGGTGTGCCGGACCAGCGCGGCCACGTCGGACGCGACGAACGTTTCGCCCTCGCCCACGCCGAGCACGATCGGGCTGCCGTTGCGGGCGACCACCAGCTCGTCCGGGCGCTTCGAGTCGAGCACCACCAGGCCGTAGGTGCCCTCGACCGAGCTCAGCACGGCGCGGACCGCGGCCTCCAGCGTGTCGGTCTCCTCGGCGCGCGCGGCGATCAGGTGCACCAGCGCCTCGGTGTCGGTGTCGGACACCAGCTGCACCCCGTCGGCGATCAGCTTGGCGCGCAGCTGGTCGGAGTTCTCCACGATCCCGTTGTGCACCACGGCGAAGCGGCCGGAGGTGTCGGTGTGCGGGTGCGCGTTGGCGTCGGTGACCTCGCCGTGGGTGGCCCACCGGGTGTGTGCGATGCCCACCGAGCCGGGCGCGTCGTCGCCGACCCGCCGGCGCAGCTCCTCCACCCGCCCGGCGGCCTTGTGCACCTTCAGTCGGCGGCGCTGCACCAGGGCGATACCGGCCGAGTCGTAACCCCGGTACTCCAGTCGGCGCAAGCCCTCCAGCAGCACCGGGGCGGCGCTGCCGTGGCCGATGTACCCGACGATCCCGCACATGTCAGTAGTCCCCTCAGCCGTACACAGTTCGACGTAGTTGGCGCTGCGACAGCTCGGCGGCGGCAACTCGACGCTGCCCCAGTTCCCCGGCGATCACCGGCCAGATCGCCGCGTTGCCGTGCCCCTGCCGGTTCAGCTCGGCATGCCGGCGGCGGACGAACTGCTCGGTGGTCTCGCTGAAGTACGCGAGCACGTCGCTGATCACCCGCGCGGCCACGTCGGGCGCCAGCCCGGTCGAGGCCACCACGTGCGCTACCAGCTCCCCGTGGGTCAACGCTGGGCCGGTGAACGCAGTCACGAGGGAGGAGCTTGGCACTATTCACCCTAGCTTCGCCAGTTCTGTGCCCGAAATCGGGCACGCACGAGCATCAACGAGGCTAGATGCTCCAGAAGTTCCACAATTTCGACGGTGCCGAGCGATGAAACCCGGTCGCACCCCGAGCTCCGGCCCTCTAATCTGCACCCGATGACCTACCCGGCCGAGCCCCGTCCGCCGCTTTCCTGGCGCGCGACCCGACGCGTCATGATCGGCCCATGCTGATCCGCCGCGAGGAGCCCGCCGACCACGACGCGGTGCACCGGGTGCATCTCGCGGCCTTTCCCACCGCCCTCGAGTCCGACCTGCTCGACGCGCTGCGCGCCGACCCCGGCTGGCTGCCTCGGCTGTCCTTGCTGGCGGAGGTCGACGGCGTGGTGATCGGCCACGTCCTGGCGACCCGGGCCTGGCTCGAATCCACACCGCCGGAATCGGCGCCGCTGGAATCGACCCCGTGGGAGTCGGCTCCCGCGCTGGGCATCGGGCCGTTGGGCGTGTTGCCCGAGCGGCAGCGGGACGGCGTGGGCAGCGCGCTGATGCACGCCGTCATCGGCGCCGCCGAGGCGTTGGACGAGACGCTGTTCGGCCTGCTCGGCGAGCCGGCCTACTACCGCCGGTTCGGCTTTCAGGCGGCGGGCGAGTTGGGCGTGCTCAGCCCGGATCCGACGTGGGGTGGGTACTTCCAGGCCAGGCGGCTTCGCGGGCGGGCGCCAACCGGCACGTTCCGCTACGCCGCTGCGTTCAACATCCCGGCTTAGGCTCCGCCGGGAGGATAGGCGGCAACACAGATGTGCGTTTCATAAGGAACGCACAGGCGCCGGATGACCGTGACCAAGACGGCTGATCTATTGGTCCGCGCAATATCTTCTTTGCTCGCCAACCGCGCGCGCCGCACCTACCACGACGCTCGGTCCGGTGACGATGGTCGTAGGCTCAGCGCCGCTCCGCGTCGTTTGGTAGCGTGCCTCCCGATCCACCCTGAGAGCCTTACTGGCGGTGTCTGGCTACTGGAGGGAGCTCCCCCGATGCACCGATGTTGCCCGCCCCTTACCGGAATGTGCTCGTGCCGGCGGAGGTAACCGTGCGGCAACCCCGGGTGTTCCTGCACATAGGCGCACCGAAGACCGGCACCACCTATCTACAGAATGTGTTGTGGCGCAATAGGGACGCGCTGCGCCAGGCTGGTGTGCTGTATCCCGGATTAAGCAAGGACGCGCAGTTCCATGCTGCCATGGATTTGCGACAGGCGTACTTCCAGGAGCACCTGAATCCGGCCGTGCCGGGGGCCTGGGAGCGGCTGGTCGCCCAGGCCCGCGGGTGGCGTGGGGACGTGGTGATCTCCCACGAACTGTTCAGCATGCTCGATGTCCAGGTAGCCCGGGACGCGCTGGCGCACCTCGGGTGGGCCGAGGTGCACCTGGTGTGCACCGCGCGTGACCTGGCCCGGCAGGTCCCCGCGGTCTGGCAGGAGGACATCAAGAACCGGCAGGTACTCAGCTTCGGCGAATTCACTCGCGAGCTGTCCGCCCCAGGGCCGGCCACGCACTATCTGGCAAATCTCTTCTGGCAAATGCAAGACATCCCCCGGGTGCTGGATACCTGGGCGGCAACGCTTCCTCCGGAGTGTGTTCATCTCGTCACAGTGCCACCGGCCGGGGCCGCACCGGACGAACTGTGGTCCCGATTCAGCCAAGCAATCGGTATCAACAGCATCGGCGGTGAGATCGACCTCGGGTGCGAACCGAATCGTTCGATGGGCATTGCCGAAACAAACCTGTTGCGCAGGCTTAACCTTGCATTGGGGGATAGCCTGGATTGGCCCGCCTACGACGTACTGGTGAAAGATTTCTTGGCCCTGTCGGTAATGGGTGCGCACCCATCCGTCCCGTTGGCTCTGCCGCTCGCCGACCACGAGTGGGTCGGGCAACGAGCGCGGCGGATGGTGGACGCGCTGAGCGCACGCAATTGGCGGATCATCGGGGACCTCGACGAGCTGATCCCCGCCCCGGTCGAGCAGCACTCCCGCCACCCCGACGACACCACCGATGGTGAGCTCGCCGACGCGGCCGTGCATGCCCTGGCCGGCCTGTTGCACTGGGCTCGTGACCACACTCCACCGCGCCAGCCGGCCTGGCGCCGGGGGGCGGTCCGAATCAGCCAACGCCACGCCTCGCTCAGGCAACTTCGCCGGCGTTACCTGGCGGTGAAGGCGCGCCGTGGAATCCACCGGAGCCGGTGACCCGGTCAACCAACAGACCTTCGCGGTGGATCGAGCCGCGCGCAGTCGACTGAAGGGGCAGGTGGCGCGAGTGGTCTGGCTGACCGGGCTGCCCGGCGCCGGGAAATCCACCATCGCCGATGCATTGGATGAGCACCTGCACCACCTCGGGCTGCACTCCTACGTGCTGGACGGGGACAACGTCCGAGGCGGGCTGAACAAGGACCTCGGCTTCAGCCCGGGTGATCGGGCGGAGAACGTGCGCCGGGTGGCCGAGGTGGCGCGCCTGATGTTCGACGCCGGCCTGGTGGTGATCGTGGCCCTGGTGTCACCGTTCCAGGACGACCGCGCGCTGGCACGCGGGCTGTTCGACGTGGGTGACTTCGTGGAGGTCTGGGTGGACACGCCGCTCGCCGAGTGCGCACGGCGGGATCCGAAGGGGCTGTACGCCCGGGCCAACGCAGGCGCGCTGCCCGACATGACCGGCGTCGGGCAGGTCTACGAGGAGCCGCGCCGGCCTGACCTTGTGGTCGCCGGCACCGGTGCGGTGCGGGAGATCGTGCACCGGCTGGTACCCCTCGTGCTGTCGGCGGATCGCGGCTGATCAAGCGGCCGATGTGTAAGCGTGCCGCAATGGGCGTCCTCTACGGTCCGCGCAACGCCGGGCGGAGACACCGGGTCTCCCCCGGCAAATCCTGGGGGAATCATGTCCGTTGAACACGGGAACCACCCGCCGCCGGAGCCCGGGAATCACCGGCCGCCGTATCAGGGCGGCCAGGCGCCCTACGGTGCCGCCCCGGTGCCCGCCCTCCCGCCTCATCCCTGGCCGGGCCAGCCACAGTTCGGCGGCCCCTACCCGCCGGTGGCCCCGGTACAGCCGACCAACACCATGGCCGTCCTTGCCCTGACGCTCGCGTTCGTCTTCGCGCCCGCCGGCATAGTGCTCGGCATCATCGCGAAGAGGCAGATCCGACGCAGCCACGAACAAGGCGAGGGTCTGGCCACCGCCGGGATAGTGGTCGGCTCGATCTTCACCGCGCTCATTGTGCTCTGGATCGCCTTCGTGGTGATCGTGCTCTTCGGGATGGCGGCACGGATGCCGGCCTGATCTGGAACCGTGGAGCGGGCCGATGACTTTCCGCGTCGCTCCGGGTCAGAGCCGGGGAGGGGCGGCGTGCGCCTCGCGGCAGAGAGAGGACATTCGCGGTGAGGTTGATTCTGACCGAGTTCGTGACGCTGGACGGCGTGTCGCAGGGCCCTGGATCCCCGGACGAGGACACCAGCGGTGGGTTCACCCAGGGCGGCTGGTTCGTGCCGCACATGGACGAGGAGTTCCTCGAGGTGGCCGCGAATTGGCTCAGCGACGTGGACGGGTTCCTGTTCGGCCGTCGCACCTACGAGGAATTTTCCCTGCACTGGCCGAAGGCCACCGACCCGGACGACCCGTTCGCCCCGAAGCTCAACGGGCGGCCCAAGTACGTGGCCTCCAACACCCTGAGCAGCGCCGAGTGGACACCGACCACGATCCTGTCCGGCGACGTCCCGGCCCAGGTCGCCGAGTTGAAGCGGCTGCCCGGCCGGGAGCTGCAGATCCACGGCAGCGCCCGGCTGGCCCAGTCGCTGCTGGCTGCCGGGCTGATCGACGAGATCCGGCTGGTGGTCGCCCCGGTGGTGGTGGGTCATGGCCGGCGGCTGTTCCCCGACGGCGGCGCCCCGAGCGCGCTGCGACTCGTCAACCACCGGACGACACCGGGCGGACTCGCGATCTACGTCTATGAGGCGGCGGGCCGGCCCACCTACAGCACATACCAGGGCGGCGCGTAGCAAACCTGGCGGCCGGCCGTCCAGCGTGACAACCTCCCACCCGCGAAGTTAAGTTAGCCTCGCTTTACTCTTCGGCCCGGGAGGTGGTTGATGCTCGTTCTCGACCCACCAGCGGCCCGTTCGGCGGGGGTGACCCGCCGGTCCTTGCTGCGGGGAGTCGGATACACCGCCGGTGCCGCCCTGCTGGCGGCCTGCGGGAGTGAGCGCCCGCCGGCCGCGGGCGCCGGCGGGATCACCGTCACCGACCAGCGTGGCCAGCGGGTGGTGTTGGACAGGCCGGCCACCCGCATCGTCACCATCGTCATTCCGGCCGCCTCGCTGTTCGTCGCGCTGGACTCCGGGGTGAGCCGGCTGGTCGGGGTCAACTCCAGCGCGGCGCAGGCGATCCGGGAGGGAATCCTCGGCGAGATATTTCCCGATGCGTCGCGGATTCCCGGTGACGTCGCGGATCAGAGCTTTGCGCCCAATGTGGAGTCGATCGTCGGGTTGAACCCCGACGTGGTGATCCAGTGGGGGGACCGGGGCGAGGAGATCATCGCGCCACTGCGCAACGCGGGGCTCACCGTGGTCGGCCTCAACTACGGCACCCAGGCCGACCTGGAGACATGGATCAGCTTGTTCGGTGAGCTGATCGGCAAGCCGGAGCGGGCCAGCCTGCTCGTGGCGCGCATGCACCAGCGGCTCGACGCGCTGCGCACGGCGGTGGCCGCGCCGGGCCTGGGCCCGCGGCCGAAGATCCTCTACTTCCAACAGATGCGCGGCGGGTTGAAGATCGGCGGGCACGGCAGCTACAACGACTTCTACATCAATCTGGTCGGTGGTACGAATTCGGCGTCCGACCTGACCAGCCAGGCGGCCGTGGACGTCGAGCAGGTAGTGGCCTGGGACCCGGACATCGTGCTGGTCGGCAACTTTGACGCCGCCACGCCCGAGCAGGACGTCTACGGTGTGCCGGCCTGGCAGGGGATGAGCGCGGTACGACATCGCCGGGTCTACAAGATCCCACTGGGCGGATATCGGTGGGACCCACCGTGCCAGGAGTCGCCGCTGATGTGGCGCTGGCTGCACGGCATCGCCTACCCGGGCGCGGGCGGGTCGAGCCTGCGGGCCGAAATGCGCGACGACTACCAGTTCCTCTACCAGCACACGCTGACCGACGGTCAGATCGACCAGATTCTGCGCACCGACCTAAACGCCGCTTCGGCCGACTATCGCCAGTTCAGTGTCTGAGCTGCTTGGCGATGCCGCCGCGGTGGACCGAACCGCGGCGCGCGGGCACGGCCTGCGCGCGCCCGCCACGGCTGTGACGGTGTGCCTGGTCGTCGTCCTCGCGTTGGCAATCATCGCGCTGGGGCTGGGTCGGTTCGGCGTGCCGCCGGGGCAGGTGTGCCGAATTCTGGCCGGGCAGATCGTCGAACTGACCCCGACCTGGACGGAAACCCAGCAGCGCGTCGTCCTGCTGGTGCGACTCCCCAGGGTGCTGGAATCGCTAGTGGTCGGCGGCGGCCTGGGGCTGGCCGGTGCGGCGCTGCAGGCGGTCTTCCGCAACCCGCTGGTCAGCCCGCAGATCTTGGGAGTGTCCTCGGGCGCCTCGGTCGGCGGCGCGCTCGCCCTACTGCTCGGGTTCGGGTCGGTTCAGCTGGTCGGTGGCGCCTTCTTGTTCGGCCTGGGTTCGTTGGCGCTGCTGTTCGTGGTGACCCGGATGACCGGGCCCAGTTCGCCGATGCTGGTGGTGGTCCTGGCGGGTGTGATCATCGGGTCCTTCGCCTCGGCGGTGGTGTCCCTGATCACCTACCTGGCCGACCCGAACGATCAACTGCCGGCGATCGTGTTCTGGTTGCTCGGCAGCCTGGCCACCGCGACCTACCCGAAGGCGATGATCGCGGCCAGCACGATCGCGGCCGGCAGCGCGGTAATCCTGCTGCTCCGCTGGAGGGTGAACGTGCTCTCGCTGGGCGACGAGGACGCCGCCGCGCTCGGCATCCGGCCCGAGCGGCTGCGCTGGCTGCTGCTGGTCGCGGTGGCGGTCATTGTGGCCGGGGCGGTCGCGGTCAGCGGCGTGGTGGGCTGGGTGGGCCTGGTGGTGCCACACCTGTGCCGGATGTGGGTCGGTCCGGACCACCGGGTGTTGCTGCCGGTGTCGCTGCTGGTCGGCGCCGGCTACCTCACCGTGATCGACACGGTGGCGCGCACCCTGACACCGGGAGAGGTGCCGCTGGGCGTGCTCACCGCCCTGGTCGGCGCGCCGGTTTTCTTCGTGTTGCTGCGGCTGCGTGGCCAACGGGTGTGGTCGGATGCTTGACCTGGATCGGATCGGTTTCGCCTTTCAGCCGGGGCGCTGGTTGTTCCGTGGCGTGAGCCTCACCGTGCGCGGTGGCCAGATGACGGCCGTGCTCGGACCCAACGGGCGCGGCAAGACCACCCTGCTGCGCTGCGCGATGGGCCTGCTGCGGCCCACCGAGGGTGAGGTGCATCGGCATTCACCGGTTGGCTACGTGGCCCAGGCGCACAGTGTGGGGTTCAGCTACCGGGTGATTGACATGATCACGATGGGCCGGGTCCGGCACATCCGGCCCTACTCGACCCCGGGTCGCCGGGACCACGCGGCAGCCGAGGCGGCGCTGCGCCGGGTCGGCCTTTCCGAGCTCGCTGACAGGCCGTACCCCCAGCTCAGCGGCGGCGAGCGACAGCTGGTGCTGATCGCCAGGGCACTCGCCTCGGACAGCGACGTACTCATCCTGGACGAACCGGCCTCGGCGCTGGACCTGCGCAACCAGGCGCGGGTGCTGGCCCTGCTGCGAGAGCTGGCCGACGGCGGGATGGGCATTCTGCTGACCACGCACCACCCGAACCACGCATTGCACGTCGCGGACCAGGCCGTGCTGATGCTCGAAGCCGAGGACGTCCGGGTGGGGCCGGCCGCGTCGCTGCTCACCGACCAGGCACTCGGACAGCTCTACGGTGTTCCGGTGCGTACCGTGCACTACGACGACGACGGCGTTCCGCGAAGCGTCCTCACCACCCGCTACTCGTGATGCCCACGGACACTTGGGGTTCGACCACAACCCAGGCCGCCAGGTACTCGGGTGCATCGGTCCTTGCCTTGACCATGGGGGACGACTCCGGGCTGGCCGGCACCCCGCGGGTGGCCGACCTCGACCTGTACCGGCTGCCTGGATTCGACCTGTCCCGGGTTTGCGGGCTGCTGCTCGGGGCACATCTGGACCAGATCTTCCTGCGCCGCCACCAGGGGCTGCTGGACGAGTTCATCTCCCGGGGCGGCCGGCTGGCGATCTGCGGGCAGGTGGTGTTGCCCTTCGCCGCCGGGCTCACGCCGTTCGTCCCGCTGGCCTACCGAAACGTGGACGACCTGACCGTGCGGCGGGTCGGCGAGCACCCGGTCTGGCACGGAGTCGACCCGCACGATTTGACCTTCCGCCGAGGGGTCGCCGGCTTCTACGGGCGCGGCTATTACCCCGCCCTGCCGCCCGACGCGCTGGTGGTGCACGGTCTCGGGCCGAACGCCTACCCCCTCGACGCGATCTACCCGCACGGCGCCGGCGAGGTTCTCCTGCACGGCGGCAACGACATATGGGGCTACGCGGGCGACACCACCAGCGCGGCGCGGATGACCCCACAGCTGCTCGATTGGATCATGGCCGAGCACGGCGGAGCGAAGCGGTGAGCCGAACCCGGATCGGTCTGCTGCACGGCGGCGCCTCCTACCACCTGACCACGCTCGCCGATCCGGTGGTGGCGGGCTACCAGCCATGCCCGCTGTACCTACCGGATCTGGATGAGGCGGCCGGCCGAGCGCGGCTGGACGAGCTGGATGTGCTGATCGTCTGCGATCGACTGCACCCCCAGCTGGTCCGCCGCCACGGTCAGGCCCTGCTCGGCGTCGCCCGGCGCGGCGCGACCCTGGTTGTCCTCGGCGAGGTCGAGGCGCACACCTGGCTGCCCGGCGTGGACTGGACTCCCCGGCCGACGAACTTCTGGTGGTGGCGCACCGGCGACGACCCCGGCATCCAGGTGCACACGCCGGAGCACCCGATCTGGCACCACCTGGACACCAAAGACGTCGTCTGGCACTACCACGGCCTGCTTCACCCACCCCCGGGCGTCACACCGCTCGCCTCGGTCGACGAAGAGGGCGCAACCGCCGGCCTCATCCTCTACGAGGACCGGGTGAGCACGCCCGGCCGCATCCTGGTGACGACGATGGACCCGGTGCACCACCACGGCTCCAACTTCATGCCCGCCGCCACCCGCCTGCTGCACAACCTGCTGCGCTGGGTTTCGGTGGCTGATTAAGCCGGCGAGGGGAAACTTCCCCAGTACTCGTGCAGGCCGCTGATCCGGTCGCCGGACACGGTCAGCACGATTACTTCCCAGTTGTCGTAACCGAGCGCTGGGCCGGCGGTTCCCTTTGCCTCGGTCTGATAGATCACCCCCGCTTCGGTGACCTCCCGCGACCTCACCACCGACTCCAGGCGCGCCCCGCTGGTGCCGTTCTGCCGGGCCCATTCACTCAGCTTCTGCTGCCCGGTGGTGCCTTCGTGTCGGCCGACGTGCGGCCCGATGGGAAACCAAAAGCTGAACTCGGGCGTGGTGGTGTCCAGGAAAGGCTGCCAATCTCCGGTGCGCCACGCGGCGACAAATCGATCCATCGCGCGGTCGGCCACGGCTGCCGCGGCGGGTTCGCGTTCGGCCGCGGCGGGTTCACGCTCGGTGGCGGCTTCCGCGCAGGAACTGAGCAGACCGACCGTCACAAGCACAATTGCGGCCATCTGTCGAAAACTCCGGCCGGTCACTGTCGTGATCGAAACAATGGGGTTCGCACGCCGCACAGCGCTTTCCCTTCTCGGGGAGGAGATCGCCCAACGCCGGGCTGACAAAACGCCGATCCTGAGAGACTCTCAGAATCTAGCTCAACCTAATGTGCGCCGCGTGAAATGCCGGTCTGGTGGGGCCACCTGTCCGGGCTCCCTGACGACACGCACATCGAGCCACCCGGCCTGGCTTGACTCACCCGCCAACCTGCTACGTTGATCCTTCGAGTCAATCTGGCGTTGACCTGTGATTCACTTCAAGTCCATCTTGGCCGCGCAATCACCGCACCTCGCGGCCGGACTCACCTGCTGGTCACGGCGCCGCGTGCCGGTGATTGCCGCCCGCCCGGGCTCACATGTCGCTGGCCGATCGCTGCCCGCGACGAAGCAAACGGAAGGAACCGATCATGACTGGACAGAGGACCACACCGCTGGAGCGCCGCCGGGAGACATTGCGCACCCGAGCCGCCGCGGCGGCCGCGGGCCAGGCCAAGGTGACCTCGCTGGACGAGCAGCTGGAAACGAACTCCGCCGCAAGCCGCGAACACGAGGCGAACCTGCGGGCCGCCCTGGAAACCGTCTCCGGGCTCAAGAAGGCCATCAAGGACGCCGAGAAGCAACGCGCCAAGCTGCGCGCCGCGCGCAAGAACGCCCGCCGTGCCCAAGCCAAGGCGCACCAGCGCGCCAGTACCGCCGAGGCCAAGTACGACCGCGCCCTACTGGCTGACCTGGTGCGCCGCGAGAAGGACCGGGACCTGACCAAGCACACCTCGACCAAGGCACCAGCGGCGCCGATCATCCCGACCCCACCCCCGGCTCCCACCCCGCCCCCGGCTCCCGCCGCGGCGCTCCCGCCGGCCCAATCCACGGCGGCGCTCGCCGACCCCCCGGCGCCAGTCGCCCAGAACGGCACCGCACCCGCGACTCCCGCCCGGGCCACCCGAGCCCGAAGCAATGCCTCCCGTTCGACCAGTAGGGCCCGGGCCAGCGTGAACAACAGCTAGGAGCGCCCGACGAGGAGCAGGCGGCGGTCGAGCGACCTCGGGCCCGCACGCCGCCCGCCTCGGGGTTGGGCGAGGAACTGCTCGGGTTCAGTGGGAGTGAGCGTGCGGGCCATGATGGTCTCCTCCGGGGCGTGGAGTCGGAGTTCAGTACTCGTCGCGGATGCGGATCTGGCTCATCGTCGGGTGCCGCGGCCAGCCCTCCGGCGAGTCCTCCCACTGCTCCTGACGGCCGTACGGGGTCAGGTCCATCAGGTTGAAGTCCAGCCGCAGCCGGTCCACCCCGCGCCCGTCGGTGAAGTAGGTGCGGAACACCTCGTCGGTGCCCGAGGAGTCGTCGCGCAGCAGGACGCTCAGCCCGAAGAAGCTCAGGCCCATGTCGTCGTTGAAGTCGCTGCCGTACGAGGAGTACCAGGGCACCGTCCAGCCCATTCGCTTGCGCACCACGCCGATCTCCTCCTGGGGCGCGCGGGCCATCAGCACCAGCCGGGTGTCCCGGGCGTTGAGGTGCTCCTGGTGGGCGATGTTGTCGGTGAACGACGCGCACCCGCCACACAGCCAGTCCTGGCCCGGCTCCTGCATGAAGTGGTAGAGCACCAGTTGGTGGCGGCCGTCGAACAGCTCGGGCAGGGTGACCGTGGAGCCGTCCGGCGCGGTGAACCGGTAGTCCTTCTCCAGTCGGACCATCGGCAGCCTGCGCCGCTCGGCGGCCAGCGCGTCCAGCGCGCGGGTGTGCTGCTTCTCCTTGACCAGCAGCGCGTCCCGAGCGATCTGCCACTCCTGAGCCGAGACAACGGTGGGTCGGTTCATGATGTCCTCCCGTACATTCCCTAAAGGAACTGACCGGGTGAACCGTAGCATCGAACGTTTCTTAAGGGAACCCTTGTGGCTAGACTGGGTTCATGCAGCGAACCCAGTTCGGGGACATGGCCTGCTCCATCGCCCGCACGCTGGACGTGATCGGGGAGCCGTGGTCGCCGTTGATCCTGCGGGACATCTACGTGGGCATCAGCCGCTTCGAGCAGATCCAGCAGGACCTCGGCATCTCCCGCAAGGTGCTCACCGAGCGGCTCAAATGGCTGGTGGAGAGCGGAGTGCTGGAGCGGCACGCGTACTCCGAGCGGCCGCCCCGCCACGAGTACCGGCTCACCGCCAAGGGCACGGAGCTGTGTGACCTGCTGCTGGTCATGGTGCGCTGGGGGGATCGGTGGCTGGCCGGCGAGGCCGGGCCGCCGGTGCTCTACCGGCACCACGCCTGCGGGCAGATCAGCCACGTCGAGCTGCACTGCTCGGTGTGCGACCGGCCGATGCGTGCCACCGACATCGATGTCGAACCCGGCCCCGGGTCCGACACGCCGCCGGTGCCCTCTGCCGGGTGACTTCGGGCATTGGACAGCGGTGTCCAGCGTGCGAGAGCGTCCCGCCGGTACCGGACCTTGAGCACCGCATGAACATGTGATCCCTGGGTGGAAGTGTCGGGCGAACGTGCCAGGCTCTCGGGATGGCGGGGACCACGACCACGGCGCTGCACGGGCGTGACCGGGAGTTGGCCGTCCTGCGCGAGGCGCTGAGCTCGTTGCGCGTCGGGGCGGGTGTGGTCGTCGTGGTTGAGGGCACGCCGGGGATCGGGAAGAGTCGCCTGCTCGCCGAGGCGATGCGGATGGCGGATCGGATGTCAGTACGGGCCGGCCTGGGCGAAACCGACCCGTCCGAGGCCGTGGTCGAGCTCGCGCCGCTGCTGCGGGCGCTGTTTGACGGGGCGGTGCCGCTGCTCGAACGCTCCGCGCTGCCGGTCGTTCGCGGCGGGCCTGAGCAGCGCTATTGGCTGGTGCAGGATCTGGAGTCGCTGTTGGAGGACGCGGCAACGGTCGGGCCGGTGCTGGTGTGCCTCGATGACCTCCAATGGGCCGATGGCGGCACCCTGGCCGCGCTGCGCGCCCTCCCGCCCCGGCTCGAGTCGGTCCCGGTCGCCTGGGTGCTGGCCGCCCGTGCGATCCAGCCCGGCAGCGCGCTGGACGACCTGGTCCAGCAACTCGTCTCCCGAGGGGCACGCAGGATCGTCCTCGAGCCGCTGACGCCTGACGCGGTCGCCGAGCTCGCTTCGGAGGTGATGCAGGCGCGCCCCGACCGGGCGTTGCTCGAGCTGGCCTCGGACGCGGCCGGCAACCCGTTTTTCCTCGTCGAGCTGCTGCGGGGGCTGCGCGAGGAGCGGCTCGTGCGGATCGAGGACGGTGAGGCGAGGCTGGTGGAAGCGCGGCTTCCCGCGCGCGTTGCGGCCAGCATGCGCCATCGGCTCGCACGCCTGTCGGAGTCTGCCCGCCAGCTCGCCGTCGCGGCCGCCTCGCTCGGCCGCGGCTTCGCCGTCGGCGAGCTGGCGTCGATGCTGCGGGCTCCGGCAACGTCGCTGCTGACTCCGGTCGAGCAGCTGATCGAGGCCGGCGTGTTCGCTGAGCGCGCCGACCGGCTCGCCTTTCGCCACGACATCATCCGCGAGGCCGTCCGCGGCAGCACCACGGTGTCAGCGCGCCGGGCGCTTGACCGCCAAGCCGTGGATGTCCTGCTGGCGGCCGGGGCGATCCCGGTCGAGGTCGCCACGCAGCTGGCCACCAGCGCCGAACCAGGTGACGAGGTAGCCGTCGGCCTGCTCAAGGACGCCGCCGACGCGCTCGGCCAGCGCGATCCCGCGGCGGCGGCCGAGCTGAGCCGCCACGCCCTGGACCTGATTCCCGCTGGTCACCACGCCGCCGGTCCGCTGGTCGCGACCACCACGGTCCTGCTGCACGCCGCCGGCAAGGCCGACGACGCCCAGTCGTTCGCGCGGAAGCATCTGCGGAATGTCGTTCCGGCGGCCGAGGAGGCGGCGGTGTGCCTCAGCCTGGCCAGCATGTTCGCCCTGTCGCCCGACGTGCGTGCGGAGGCCGGGCGGCGAGCCCTCGCGCTGCGCGATCTGTCCGATGAGGACCGCTCCCAGCACCAGGCGCGGCTGGCCTACAACCTGGTCCAGGCCGGACGGCCGGACGAGGCAACACTCCTGCTGAAGCAGGCTCGCGCGACGATCGAGGGCGTGGGAGACCTGGCGACGCGCTCGATCCTCGGGCTGGTCGAAGGGTCACTGCGGTACGTCGACGGCCACTTCTCTGATGCGCTCGCGGCGCACGAGCAGGCGATGCGCGACGGGTTCGGCCCCGGTGAGGAAACCCGGGAGTGGGTGGCACGGCAGTGGCGCAGCGAGCTGCTCGCCGTGCTCGACCGCTTCGACGAGTCGCTCGAGCTGATCTCGAGCGGCATCGCCGCGGCAAACCGGGAGCGGCAGGCGTTCGCACTCCACTTCTTCGAGACCTGGCGGGGGCGACAGCTGTTCCAGACCGGTCACCTGCCCGACGCTGTCGCCGCACTCGAAGGCCGCTTCGACGCGGGCGGCATACCGGTGGCCGGCACACTGTATGCGGCGGGCATCGTCTCGCTCGGCCGGGTCGCGATCCACACCGGCGACGAGCGACACAAACGCGAGACGGCGGCACTGGCACGCGCGATGTTGGCGGATGGCACCCCGGCCAACCGTGGACACGGAGGCTGGCTGCTCGCACTCCGGGCGATGGCAGACGGCCAACCGGCGGATGCCCGCGCGATGCTCGACGCCGCCGGATTCGCTCCCGCCGGCCGCGTCACCGCGCTCTACCCGATCGACATCACTGACGACCCACAACTCGTCCGGATCGCACTCGCCGCGGGCGATTCGCAACTCGCCACCGACACGGTCGCCGCGGCGGAGCAGCGGGCCCGGCGCAATCCCGGGATCGGCTCGATGCGGGCGGCGGCCGCTCACGCCCGCGGTCTGCTCGACGCCGACGCCGCATCGCTCGCCGAGGCCTGCCTGCACTTCGAGGGAGGCCCGCGCCCCCTTGCCCTCGCCTCGGCGCTGGAGGACCTGGGGGTCGCGCAGCTGCGGACGGGCGCACCGGCAGCGGGCGTGGGCACGCTCGGCCGCGCGCTCGTCCGGTACACCGAGGCAGGCGCGACCTGGGACGCGGGACGGGTGCGACGGCGCTTGCGGGCCAACGGTGTCCGCCGCCGGCTGGTGACCAGCACACGTCCTAACGCCGGGTGGGCCGCG
>Ga0193743_1000396_pt1 | contig 34772 bp, 29 predicted proteins | sample L2c2metaG_FD_143038 | JGI IMG/M metagenome (GOLD analysis project Ga0193743, IMG submission 143038) | Soil microbial communities from a riparian zone of the East river system, Colorado, United States - L2c2 | ecosystem: Environmental > Terrestrial > Soil > Riparian zone | place: USA: East River... | reverse complement strand
CAATCGTTTCCGGCCGGTTGTAAAAGGCTGGCGTGGGCGGAAAGATCACCGTTCCCATGCGCGCCAACGCCAGCATATTCTCCAGGTGAATTTCGCTGAACGGGCTTTCACGCGCCAGCAGGACCAGTTTGCGGCGCTCCTTCAGTGTCACGTCGGCCGCGCGGCAGATGAGCGTCTCGCCAAATCCGGCTCGAATTGCAGCCAGCGTCTTCATGCTGCAGGGAGCCACGACCATGCCGTCGGACTTGAAAGAACCACTGGAAATGGGAGCGGCCTGGTTGTCCTGATGATGCACCGCATGAGCCAGCTTCTCCACGTCGCACAGAGACATATCGGTTTCATGCGCGATGGTGGAGCGCGCCCACTTACTGAGAACCAGGTGGGTCTCGACGCCCAGCCGGCCCAGAGCTTCAAGCGTGCGGATACCGAAAATGGCCCCGGAGGCGCCCGTAATGCCGACAATCAGTCTCATAATTTGCTTACTGGCCCACTTGCGCCAATAATTCTTTCACCGCTCGATCGAGCTGGCTATCTTTGCCCGTGAGCGACTCGCCGGCCTGACGCTCCACTTGGATATCGACCGGGCGTGGATGCAGCTCCATTGGACCACCGTCGTGCGCGGTGACGCGGGTGCTGGGAACGCGGATAACGGATCCGTCAATCAAAGGCGTGTTGGAAGTATAGATGATCCAGCCGGCGGTTGGTTCCCCAACCACTTTGCCAAGTTTGAGAGCGCGATAGCCTTCGGTAAAGTCTTCGGCATCGGAAAGCGAATTCTGGTTTGTCACCAAAATGGTGGGTGCACCCAAAGCGCGCTGGCCGAGGGAATGCCGGGCAGGCGCCGCTTTGCCGCCGCGCGGGGTCAAGGTGAGGTAATTCGCACGCGTGAAAACATCCAGCGCGTAGGCATTGACAAAGCCGCCATTGTTGTCGCGAACGTCGATGACCACACCCGCCTTGGCCTGATTCTGCACGTCGAGGTCGATATACAACTGGCTAAGCGCCTGGGACGACATGTCCGCGATGTGCACATAGCCAAGCTTGCCGCGGCTGGCGCGCTCCACATAAGCGCGATTGGCTGTCACCCAGGAGCGATAGAGCAGACCTTTTTCCGTGGCTAGCGATACCGGGCGCACAACGGCCTCACGCTTTGCGCCGCCGTTTTCGACCGAGGCGAGTTGCAGCACGATGCGCTTGTCCACCTTGTTTTCGAGAAGGCGGTCAAGATTTGTAGACGGGCCAACCGCCTCACCGCTCACCGCCAGCAGCGTCTCTCCCACCTTGATAGAGCCTTCGAGAGCGGCTGGTCCCAGGGGAACTACTTCGCGGATCACCAAGCCTTTACCGGATTCGTAGCTTTCCCGCTCAAAGCGCAGACCCAGGCGGCCGACCGGCGCAGGCGCGGGGGAAAACGGCGTGGGGGGAAGTCCGGCAGTCCGAGGTGGTGGATTAATTCCGGAATGCGATGAATTGAGTTCGCCGATCATCAAGCCAATCACGCGGCGCATTTCATCCGGCGTGCGGCTGCCAGCCACGTAAGGCCCGTACGACTCGCGCAGATGGGGCCAATCCTGGCCGTTGAATTTGTCGTCGAAGAAGCGCTTGTTTAACAAGGCCCAGCCTTGTTCGAAAACGGCGATCTTTTCGATATTGAAATCCACATCCAGGGCGGCGGTTACGGCGAGTGCTTTGGGGACATGACTCTCCAGAGGCAGAGAGACGACGCGCCCCGCCTCCAGGAAATAAACACTCTTCGAATCGGGCGCGAACTGATAGTTGCTCTTTGGAAATCTAGTGGACGTTAGCTGCCGAGCGGAAGGAGGCGTTGCCGCCAGTTCATCGAGGGAATAGCTGTAGAGGTTCACCTGGTTTCCCGTCGTGGCGGCGAACACCAGCGTCTTGCCGTCGGGGCTAATGACCGGATGACCCACGTCGAAGCCGAGCGGAACAAAACTGAGCCGTTCGCGAATGCCTTCGAAAGCGATGCGAGTAGGCTCCGGCTTTTTAGCGGGAGTGTCTGCCGGCTCTTTTTCAAGGGGCCTGGGAGCGGCATCGGCCTCCCGATCCGGCTGCTTTGCGGGAGTCCGGCCCGGCTGGCTGTTCCGGAATAGTTCCGCGAACTGATCTTCCTTGAATTTCGGCAGACGCGGGATCAGATCCAAGCGAGCCATTTCGGAAGGCTCGCTACGCTGCGCGGTATCGAACAGAAGATACTTCCCATCGGGCGACCAGGCAATGCCGCTGGCGGTTTGGCCGTTGGCAAGAAAACTGACAGGCTGGGCGATGCCGCCGGTAGCGACGACGTTCACATTCCGAAACGATTTCGCGCCGACGCTCGTGTAGGCGAGAAATTTACTATCGGGCGACCAAGCGAGGGCGGACGTCTGAAGGAACCCATTCGCCAGCTTTTCGTCTTTGCCGGAATCGACCGTAAGCGCGTGCAACTCGAGGCCGCCACGAACAAAGGCCAGCATCTTTCCGTCCGGCGAGAAGATGGGACGCTCATCATCCTCCTTGGTATTGGTGAGCTGGCGCTCGCTATTTTTGACGAGGTCATATTCAAAGAGCTGTTCGTGGCCATTTCGCGCGGAGACATAGACCAAACGCTTGCTGTCTGAGGACCAGTGAACAGATGTTTCCGGCGCGGGCGTGTTGGTAATCCGCGCGGCGTCGCCCGCGTCCGCGGCGGACGCCGCAAACACATCTCCATGCGCGATGACCGCGATTTTTTTACCGTCAGGGGACAGAGACAGGTCATTGAAGCGATCGAGTTGTTCATGCGTCACGGCTGGGGTGGAGGGAGCACCGCGCAGCGTAATGGGAACGCGGGCGGCGGTACCGGATTTTGTCTCTAGCTTCCAAACACTAAAATCGCGCTCAAACACGATTTCGCGACCGTCATAGCTGATGGAGGGCCAGAGCAGACGGCCGTCTTTGAATTGCGTCACCTGCTTGGCGGTGCCTGAAGCCACGGTTTGGCGGAAGATGTTTTCCGCGCCGGTCCGGTCAGAAGTGTAGAAGATGCTTTTCCCGTCTTCGGACCACATGGGCCAACCTTGTTTCGCATCTTCCTGCACGATGCGTTGATAAGCACCCTCTTCCGAAATGCTCTTGAGCCAGATTTCGGATTCATCAATATGAGCATGGCCGTGACGCCACCACTGGTTAAAGCTTATGCCCTTTGCAACGAAAGCCAGGTGCGTGCCATCCGGGGAGGGTGCCGCGCGGAACTCATTGTAGTAGCGGTCACGAGTCACCTCCAGCGGAGTGCCGCCGCTCACGCTGACCCGAAAGACGTCATTCGCGCCGGCAATATCGTTACCGTTGGAAGTGAAGTAAAGCCACTTTCCGTCCCGGGACCAACCATCGAGCAGTTCAGGTGCATCGCTATAAGTCAGGCGGAGTAATTCACCCGTGGCGAAAGTGAGTACATAGATATCCCCGTTGCCTGTGCGGGCGGAGGTGAAGGCCAGTTTGGCGCCGTCCGGGGAATAAAGCGGCCGTGACTCGGTGGCTGGATCGGACACCAGCAGCCTGGCCTCGCCACCCTTGGCCGGAACCGTCCAGATGTCGCCGCCCGAGACGAAAGCAATTTCCGCGCGGTCCGGCGACAACGCCGGTTCACCCAATGATGACAGCGGCCTGAAGGCTTCGGGCGAGGCAATATACGGCAGGCAGAGCAGGACTCCCAAACGTAGCAATTTGCGCATTTGGACTAGTGTTACATCTCTGCTTTATGCTGTCACTCCGCCAGGCGCTTTTCCAACTCGGCGATGCGCTTCTCCATAGCTCGCATAGTGCGCAACATGTCCGGGAGACGGGAAAACGTAGCCGATGCGCGCAGCCAATCGCGCGAATCGAAGGCAGGCGACCCGCTGATAATCTTCCCTTCCGGAACATCGTGCCCCACGCCGGATTGTGCCCACACGATGGCGTTCTTGTGAATCGTGAGATGTCCGGATGAGCCGGTCTGACCGGCCATGATCACGTTCTCTTCGAGGACGGTACTGCCGGCGAGGCCCGTTTGGCCGCAAATGATGTTGTCTTCGCCCACCACGCAGGCATGGCCAATCTGGCAGAGACTATCTATTTTGGCGCCGCGCTTTACCCGCGTTTCGCCCATCGTGGCGCGATCCACGGAGGTAAGCGTTTGAATTTCGACATCGTCTTCGAGCACAGTGACGCCCGATTGCGGAATCTTGTACTGCGTGCCATCGTTGGCCTTGGCGAATCCGAAGCCATCACCGCCGATCACCGCGCCGTTATGCAATGTGACGCGATTGCCGATGCGGCAGAATTCGCGCACGGCCACATGCGAATGCGCAATGAAATCGTCGCCGATGGAACAGCCCGCGTAAATCACGGCATGCGGATACAAAACCGCGTTTGCTCCAAGCGTGCTTCCTTCGCTCACGACCGCGAATGGGCCAATAGAAGGGTTGGGGCCGATTACGGCATTTTCGGCGATATGCGCCAGCGGATGAATGCCTGGCGCAGGTTTGGGCGGCTGATAGAACAGCGCCAGGGCGCGCGCGAAATCGTGATACGGATTACTCGAGACCAGCGTGGCTCCGGCGAAGTCTTTCACAGGTCCGGCAGCGATGATAGCGGAAGCGCGGCTGGCCTTGGCCTTCGGCGCATACTTCATGTTTACCAGAAAAGTAATCTCGCCGGGACCGGCCTTTTCAATGGTGGAGACGCCGGTAATTTCTATATCGGCGTCCCCATGCAAGTCACAACCAAGTACACCGGCAAGACCGGCAAGACGAAAGGTGGCCATAAGCGCGGCTACACTTCAGCCACTACCGGATTACGCAGTTCGCCGATAGCGGGAATTTTCACCACTACATCATCGCCGGGCCGCAGAAAGCGTTGCGGGGTACGGGCTACACCGACTCCGGCAGGCGTCCCGGTGGAAACAATGTCGCCCGGCTCCAAGGTAAAAACGCTCGACAGGAACGCGATCAGATCGGGGATCTTGAAGATCAGCTCGCGCGTGTTGGAGTTCTGCAACTGCTCGCCGTTAATCTCGATTTGGACATCCACGTTATGCGGATCGGGGATCTCATCCGCGGTCACAATCCAGGGGCCCATGGGAGCGAAGGTATCGAATGATTTTCCCATCAGCCATTGCGAGGTGGCCTTCTGATAATCGCGGCCGCTGACGTCGTTCACAATGGTGTAGCCGAATACGTGCTGCGCCCAGTCTTCGGCTTTGATATGACGGCCGCCGCGCCCGATGATAAAGGCAAATTCGGCTTCGTAATCCGGCGATTTTGACACCTTCGGCAACACGATGTTGTCGCCCGGGCCAATGACGGAGGTGGCAAGCTTGCAAAAAATCGTCGGGACTGTCGGGATTTCGCTATTCGTTTCGATGGCGTGATCGCGGTAGTTCAAGCCGACGCAAAGCAACTTGCGCGGCCTGGGAATAGGAGCCAGCAGTTTCAAACCACTTAATGCGTGTTGTGGAACCGATTCCTTAATCGCGGTATTTGCATACTGCCCCGCGGCCGCGATGCCTTCCGGTCCTTTTTCGATCAGATCCAACAGGGAACTGATACCGGCCGGCGAAAGATCCACCACAGTGTGGTTACTCGTTACCAGGCCGGGGCGTGCCTGGCCATCCTTTTCAAAAGTCAAAAAGCGCATGCTTGCAGTGTAGACCTAGCGCACTTTGCTGCTGTTGGACCGCCGTTATCCTGTCACTGTGGAATCAATGAACGGGAAGGTTGCGCTGGTAACGGGTGCGTCACGCGGAATTGGCGCGGCAACCGCGCTTAAGCTGGCGGAATGCGGCGCTAGCGTCGTATTGAATTACCGAGATAAGATCGCTCGCGCGGAAGGGGTAGCCGCCGAGATCCGCAGGTTGGGCCGAGCCGCACTACTGGCACAGGCAGACTTGACGGTAGACGCGGATTTGAAAGCCATGATGCTGCTGGTCCGGGAAAGCTTCGCGCGCTTGGACGTCCTGATTCTGAATGCAAGCGGCGGACTCGAGAAGAATAAAGCCGAAGACTACGCCATGGCGCTGAACCTGACCGCGCAAATGCGTACTGCTGAATTGGCCGTGCCCTTGATGCCTGAAGGCGGACGAATCGTTTTTGTCACGAGCCACTGGGCGCACTTCTACGGCGATAAACCGGTGATGCCTGCCTACGAGCCGGTCGCGAAGAGCAAGAAAGCGGGCGAAGAGGCGCTGCGGCAATATGCAATGGAACTAGTTTCGAAGGGTATTTCACTAGCCGTCGTAAGCGGCGATGCGATTGACGGCACAATCACTCCACGCCTGCTGGAGAGAATGAGCCCAGGCGCGATGGAGAACCACCGGGGTACGCTTCCATCCATCGATGAATTTGCGACAGCCATCTGCGCGGCCGCCAGCGATGCCTCCTTGGCGTCCGGACATACCACCTTCGTGGGCTCGACCGATTGGTGAGATCTTAATTAGTAGAATTGTTTAGACAGGAGGTACTTCGAAATGCTTTTGCGCTTTGCGCTAGTATTGAGTGCTCTTTCCGGCGTCGTCCTGGCCGCAGAACCCGCGGCAACACAGCTTTTCCCGAATCAGGATAAGAGCCTCACCCAACTGAACAGGCAGGCCTTCGACAAACAAGTCGGCGCTTTCTTAAGCGGCAAGCAGGATAAACCACTGGCCAGGCAGTTTCAACTGGCTCAGGCGTTTCCGGCCATCACGAAGGACCGGGTTGTGTGCGCCATCCCGCTGCGGGAAGTCAAAGTGAAGAACTCCGCCGCGATGGATCGCATGGGAATACCGGCAGGCAAGACCGACTTCGACAAGATGGCGAAAGCCGCTCCGGTACCCGCCTGCAAGAACTGGCAGTAGGTTCAAGAAGTGCGCGAACGGGCGATCTCGGGCGCGTCTTCAATCGGGTATTGCAGCGCGCGTTCCGGCTCCAGGTAATAGCGCGTTAGATCTTCTTTCAGAATTTGTAACGCTTCTTCCGGCGTGTCGGCAAAACGGAACAGGTCCATATCCTGGCGCGAAATCATGCCGTGTTTGATGAGGGCGTCAAAATTCAGGATCTCGTGCCAGAACTCGGAGCCGTAAAGCACAATCACGATCTTGTTCTCGAGCTTCTTGGTCTGCGCCAGAGTGAGTATCTCGGTGAGTTCATCGAGTGTGCCGAAGCCTCCCGGAAACACAACCAGCGCTTTAGCCAAGTAGGCGAACCAAAACTTGCGCATGAAGAAGTAATGGAACTCGAAGGAGAGTTCGGGCGTGATGTACGGGTTCGGGCGCTGCTCGTACGGAAGTCCGATATTCAGGCCGATGGTTTTGCCGCCGGCCTCGCTCGCCCCGCGATTTGCCGCCTCCATGATGCCAGGGCCACCGCCGGTACAAACCACAAAGCGGCGGCGTTCCGGCCCCTTCGCGCCGTCCGGAATGGAAATGCTTTCCGCCCAATCCGTGAGAGAGCGGGCGAGTTCGCGCGCCTCGTGATAGTAGCGGGCGAGCGGCCCCTGCTCGGCGATGCGAGCCGAACCGAAGAACACGATGGTGTCGTGGATTTTCTCTTCCTGAAAGTGCGCCAGAGGCCAAAGGTATTCCGAAAGAAAACGCAGCGGACGCGATTCAGGACTTTGCAGGAACGCCTCTTCGCGGTATGCCAAGGGACGGCGAAGCGCCACATCTTCGGCCGAAAGCGGTACGGATTTCTCGTTCGGTGGCAAATTCCGATTGTCGCACCCATGGAGCGACCGTAAGGAGCAAGCCAAACGTACCACCCCCTTGCCGCGCGGCTGATAAAATCCCTACGATGCCTGGCCGCACGGTGTTTACCGTACTAGAAGAAACCACTAGCAACTGCGGAGACGCAGTGGCGCTCCACCAGCCAATCGGCGGGAAGGCGGGAAAAGGCTATCGAACGGTTTCCTGGACACAGTGGCTGAAGACTTCGAGCGAAATTGCCCTCGGTTTGCGCGCGCTGGGCCTGGCTAAAGGGGAGATCGTTTGTATCCTCTCGGAAACACGCGCGGAGTTTTATCTGGTGGATCTGGGCGTGATGGGCGCGGGAGGCGTGGCAGCCGCGCTGTACACTGCGTACCCGATACCGGAGCAGGTCCGCAACATCCTTGCCGCGGGGCCGCGCGTTTTGTTCGTGGAAGATCCAAAGACGCTGGCCGCGCTGACACTGGCCGCCAAGAACGCGTCGACCAACCTGCCGGAGCATATTGTGCTTATGACCGGAGCGGTGGCTGACGGCGCCATAACGCTGGAAACGCTGCAGCAGCGCGGCCGGGACTTGCTCGCGTGTGACCCTGCAGCGATGCAGAGGTTGCGGGAAGAACTTTCGCCCTCCGATGCCGCGATTCTTTACCTGACCTCAGGCGCTACCGGCGAGCCGAAGATGGGCCTGACTACCCACGCGGCAATCGTGTCAAACATCGACATGGGGCCGGCGGTGGTGCCGATGGGGCCGGAAGATTCCACGGTAGTCTTCTTGCCCTCGGCGCACATTGCACAACGAGTCGTGCTGGAGTTGCTGCCCATGCGCATGGGAACGCCAGTGTGGTTTTCCGAGAGCCTGGCGCGCCTGCCCTCCGAACTGAAATCGATACGGCCCACCTTTTTTCTTGCCCCGCCGCGCGTGTGGGAGCGGATGTACGCGACGATCTCGACCGAACTTAAGAAGCGTCCGCTGGTGGCGCGCAAGCTGTTTCACGGCGCATTGGGGCTGGGGTTGGAAGCCGCGCGCTTGAAGCAGGAAGGGAAGCCAGTCCCAGCGTGGATGTCGCGGACGTTGAAGATTGCAAACAAAGTTATCTTCTCGAAAGTCCGCGAACGGTTGGGCGGGCGGCTGCGCATCGCGATTTCCGGCGCCGCGCCCCTGGGCCGGGATTTGGCCGAGTTTTTTGCCGGCATCGGCATGCCTCTCATCGAGGGCTATGGACTAACAGAGGCAGGCGTGCTCTGCTTCAACCCGCTGGATCGCCCCAAGCCGGGTAGCATTGGCGTAGCGCTGCCGGGCGTTGAAGCGCGGCTGGCAGACGATGGGGAGTTGCAGGTTCGCACCCCGACGATGTTTCAAGGTTATTACCGGGATGAAACCGCCACGCGTTCCGTATTGGCCGATGACGGCTGGTTTTCCACTGGAGATATCGCCGAGGTCGACAGTGGCGGCTATTGGTATATCACTGGCCGGAAGAAGGAGTTAATTGTCTCCTCGAACGGAAAAAAGATATATCCGGCGCGGATTGAGAACCTGTTCAAGATTGAGCCCGTGGTGAGCCAAGTCCTGCTGATCGGCGATAAGAAGCCCTACTTGACGGCGCTTCTGACGCTGAATGTTGCGAATGCCAAGAACTTAAAAGGCGTGGACGCGGCACATGCGGAAAACGGGGCCGACTTGGCCAAAGCTGTCCCGGTTTCCAAGGCCGTGCGGGAGGCCGTCGCGCGGGTAAACAAGCAGCTTGCTGAATTCGAACGTATTCGCCGCTTTAAAGTACTTGATCGCGAGTTTTCGATTGAACAAGGTGAGGTAACTCCGACAATGAAGATTCGGCGAACCAGGGTGCTCGAGAACCACAAGGATCTAGTGAGCGAACTTTACTTAGGGCGAGAAGAGAGCGAGTAAATTCGATCTCGGAAAAGGTATCCAGGCTGGCAGTGGAGTTCGGCAGAGCCGGTGATGCCGTCTCTTTTTCTTGTCCCTTTGGCTCCGGCGGATTTTCGGCGAGATCGGCCAGCAGACGTCTGACCGCATCCCCGGACTTGCGGCCTCCCCATAACGATATAGCGCATATTGCCAGAAACACTGTTCCGGCCACAATGAGGATCACATAGACCTCCCCGCGAAACAGAAATGATCGGATTTTTTAGAATGGCGATATGTCATCGGTGAGCTACTTTGGATAGACCTTTTCAACTTCTTCCCATCTTTCGTGAGCGTGTCTGGGGCCGAGAGAGCCTGACTCCCTATTTTCCAGAAACGTTACGCAAACAACGTATCGGTGAAATTTGGTTTACCCACGAAGAAAATGAGACGGCTTCCGGCGGCACATTGGGCCAACTACTGGCCAGTCACCCGGAAATCCTCGGAACGGCGGCCGATCCCGCACATCCCGGCATTTGCCCGCTCCTGATAAAACTACTCTTTACCTCGGAACGCTTATCCGTTCAGGTACATCCGGACGACGCGTATGCCCAAAGGCACCACGGCAGTCTAGGCAAAACCGAGGCTTGGTACGTGCTGGACGCGAAGCCGCCCGCCGAAGTAGCTATTGGATTCAAAGAGCCACTTACTCCCGAGCGTCTGCGGGCGAGCGCGGTATCCGGTGAGATTGAAGACTTACTCGATTGGCGGAAAGCCGCGCCGGGCGATTTGTTTTTTGTACCGGCCGGAACGGTACACGCAATCGGCGCCGGGATGACGATTTGCGAGGTACAGGAGAATTCGGACATCACGTACCGCCTCTATGACTACGGACGGCCGCGCGAACTGCACCTGGAACACGGCACGCAGGTCTCGGAGCTGGGTCCGCATACGCACTACGCGCAGCCGCGGACGCTGGGCGGAGGGCGGGACGAGCTGCTGGCTTGCGGCTATTTCCGCATGGAACGGTTGGGGATTGAAGAATCCCGCGCCGTGGCGGGCGGCCTGCCTTATTACTTGCTGCTGATCTGCCTGAAGGGCGCTGGCGTGATAGACGGCCAGGCTTTTTCGCCTGGGGAAGCGTGGATGGTCCCGACCGGCGCGGCTGGCTTCACGATTGATGGCCAAACATCGGAGTGGATGGTAACGTATTCCGCTCCGGAAGCGGCGGCCTACTGACTCAGCGAAAAAACGCGAATAGCAACAGACCAATTTTCGTGCGCTTCGGAAGGCTGATGCGTTGATTCAGCACCGAGTAGTTCGATTTCTCAATGCGAGCCAGCAGCCGCATGTAAATTTCGCGTAGCGCCCATAGCGAATTGCGGCTCTTCTTTTCGATCAACTCGGACAGCGGTTCCGATTCCTGATAACAGGTTCGCGCCCGCTCGGCCTCAAAACGCATCAGGCTGCGAAAACGGTCGTTCTCGATGCCCAAGCGCAACTGTTCGGGCGAGACTCCGAAGCGCCGCAAATCTTCACGCGGCAGATAGACGCGGCCCATTTCGGCATCTTCCCGGACATCGCGCAGGATATTCGTGAGCTGAAAGGCCACGCCGCACTTCTCGGCGAGCAACAACGCCCGCACCGAACTGAATCCGAAGATATGGATAATCGTCAGACCCACTACGGACGCTACCCGGTAGCAATATTCGTAGAGTTCCTCCCAGGTTTCCATCTCGCGCGGTTCGACATCCGACATCACGCCATCGATCATCTCGTGAAAAAAGCGGTGAGGTATGGCAAAGCGCTGCACCGTGTCACAGAAAGCCGGCCAGAGGGGGTTGTCGCCCATCTTGCCGTTCAACGCCCGGTCGAGCTCCACACGCCACAGGGAGATGCTCTGTTGGAGTTGCGCGGCATCCTTAGCCTGGGCGCCCGGTTCGTCGCTGAGGTCGTCGCAGTAGCGCATGAACGCGTACACCGCGCACATCGCTCTGCGGCGCGGCTTCTCCAGCAGCAGAAACGAGTAATAGAAATTTTTCGCCCGGTCCTTGGCGATTTTTTGGCAATAGCGGTACGACTGCTCGACAGCTTCGGTTAGAACGGGAGAAGTCGCGGTAGGCATCTTAGGAGTATTCCGGCCCGCTCCACTTTCGAGATGTGCGGACGGCGGGTCAGCACGTCATACCCATGATCTCTGATCTTGCTCAAGATCTTCAATCCGCCGCGGCTAAACAGCTCCAGGTCGAGAGCTAACCGCCGGTCTACGGTTTCGATCAACGGCAATCCCTTGTGGAACAGATCTTCGGCAACAGCAACAGCATCGCGCAACACGGAACGGAAGCGGTCATTGACGGTCAGGGCCAATAATTCGTTCAGACTATAACCGTATTGTTCCAGCAGGTTGAGCGGCAGATAAACGCGGTCCTTCTCCAAATCCACAGCGATGTCCTGCCAGAAATTCGCCAACTGCAAAGCAGTACAGGTGAAGTCGGAGAGCCGCTGACGCTCCGCATCACGATACCCGCACAAGTAGAGCACCAGATGACCAACCGGGTTGGCCGAGTTCACGCAATAGCCGAAAACGTCATCGAAGGTCTGGTAACGCGTCACCGTTTGGTCCTGCTCAAAAGCGCGGATGAGGCGGTCGAAAGGCTCTACCGGGATGGCATGCCGGTCCACGGTCTCTTTCAAGGCGGTGAATACCGGATGACCGGTCTCGCCCCGGTACATCCCTTCGAGTTCCGTGCGCCACCATGCCAGCAAACGCAAACTCTCCGCCGGATCGCCGATTTCGTCTCCCAGATCGTCCGCCCAGCGGCAGAAACTGTAGACGTTATAGAAATCCTGGTGGAGTTTTTTCGGTAACAGCGCGCTCACCACATGAAAGTTTTCGTAATGGTGAGTAGCCAACCAGCGGGTATATTCCCGAGCCTCGGCTTCCGTATACGTGGCCGCGCCAGACGAAGCGGAAGCCGCCTGGAGGACGTACTCTTTGGGCTGTAAATGAGCGACTGCCACGGTCTCTTTTAATCTACCAGCGACGATCCGCTACCAAGGCAAGTCATCAAGGAATGATGGCAGTCTTGATTTGACCATTCCGGCGGTGCGCCAAGTCATGCAAAACCTGCGGAAGCTGGCTCAAAGGCTCTTCATGATTCACCAGCAATTTGGCATTCACTTTGCCCTGCGCCAGAAATTCAAGAGAGCGACGGATATGCGCGGGGGTGTGGTGAAAGCTGGCTTTGCAGGTAATTTCAGAGTAATGAAGCAGGGAAGTATCGAGGCCGACTTTGGTCCCCGACGGACAGCCTCCGAAGAAATTGATAGTGCCGCCCTTGCGGACCAGCTGCGTAGCCAACTCCCAAGACTCGGGATTACCGATTGCCTCAATCACGACGTCCGCGCCACGTCCGCCCGTAACGGACTTCAAATCGCTCAGCAGTTTGCTCCGGTCGCCCATCAGAATGCCGTCATCCGCGCCTAGAACCATCGCGCGGTCTACCTGTTCTTTTCGCCGCGCCATGGCGATAACGCGGGCGCCATACGCGTATTTCGCGAGCCGCACGAACATCAGGCCGATGGGTCCAAGTCCCATCACGGCTAATGTGCTGCCGGGATGAACGTTACTTTCGTCCAAACCCCGCACGGCGCAAGCCAATGGCTCGACCAGAGCCGCGTCTTTGTACTCGATGCTTTCGGGAATGACGTACGTATTTTTTTGTACAATGCGCGCCGGCAGCCGGATAAACTCCGCGTAGGCGCCGTTATTGAACAGCAGATCCTCGCATAGATTCTGCTGGCCGCGGCTGCAAAAGAAACAGTGATCGCAGGGCGCCGAGTTGGCCGCCACAATGCGTTGGCCTACGCGGAAGTGCGGCACACCGGCGCCTACACCCGCTACATCGCCCGCCATTTCGTGGCCGAACAGCGCCGGCGGCCGGATCATCTTGGCGTGATAGCCGCGCCGGAACACCTTTACATCTGTTCCGCAAGTGAGTGCCGTACGGACACGCACCAGCAGTTCTCCAGGTCCAATGGCGGGCACCGGCACTGCTTCCAACCGGACATCCTCTTTTCCATAGAGGACCGCAGCCTGCATTGTGCCTACCGCTACTTCCGTAGGTTCAGCTACTGGCATGCGCGCGGCTCCCAAGGGTGAACCACGACCTTCAACGAACGCTCGCCTGGATGTTGGGCAATGCCAATTCCATGATGAATATCTGATAAGGATACGCGATCCGAGATGAGTTGTTCCAACGGTAACTCGCCGCTGAATACCAGCCGGGCCGATTCACCCTGCAAATCGACATCGGCACTATAGGAGCCAAGCAGCGCGCGTTCGCCCACACACACGTCCGCTCCCGAGATTTCGATACGCTCGGTAGCCGATGTTTGCGCGAACAACAGAATTTTCGCGCCTGGGCGAGAAATGCGCAGAGCCTGCTCGACCAAGCCGGGCACGTTGGTGGCCACCACCACGGCATCGGCGCCACGGCAGGATGTATTCGCTTGGATAGACTGCTCGAAACCAGGTTCACGCGGGTCGCTAGCCAGCGCTCCAAGATGCTGCGCCATATTGCGCCGGTATGCAATGGTGTCGCTTACTATGACGGTGGCGCCGATTCTCTTCAATAACATAGTGAAGATCAGCCCAATGGGTCCCTGCCCCAGTACCGCTACGACATCATGGGCCTGCACGCCAAGCATCCGCACGCCCTTGAGACACGTATTGACCGGCTCTACCCAGCATGCCTGGTCGAAGGATACGCCGTCAGGAATCTTTTCGACACCGCGGTCGACAATCCAGTCCATTACCCGGACGTATTGTGAAAATCCCCCGCCCGCAGGGGCGTAGCCGCCGGTAACTCCCACTTTCTTGTAAACCGGACATTGCGCATAGAGCCGCCGGTCACAGTAGAAACAACGGCCGCAAGGGATATGATGAAACACCACCACGCGATCGCCCACCACATAGCGTGTGACGCCTTCGCCGGCCGCCGCTATAACTCCCGCAGTCTCATGCCCGTAAATCCGGGGAGGCGGCAGTAAGTCGTACTCAATCTTTTTCAGATCCGTGTGGCATATACCGCAGCTCTCCACCCGAATGAGGATCTCGCCCGGTCCAATAACGGGTGTTTCGACGGTTTGTACCGCGACACGTTTGCTCCCCAGATAGACGGCCGCTTCCATCGTGCGAGGTACTGGCTCACTCGACAAGCAGACTACTTCCGACCGAGCTGATTCGGCAACTGACAAGAAACTCCCCCAAAGCTTGCGCAGCTTCTTCGCTCCGGCGCTTTAACCGGAACAGTTCAGGAACGATATTCAGGTGCGCAACTGCATGAACTATGATTTTCCCACGCGCGATTCGCCCTTCGCTGGTTCGCATTGAATTAATGTCGAAAACGAAAGACTCTTCGGCCCTGTCTGATACTACTTTGATGCAACAGAAGGGTAATCCGGCTCGCTTTGTGCGGGCCGCAACCCCCGCTGCTTCCATGTCGACCGCCAAGGCTCCGTGCTCAGCGCGAAGGCCTTTCTTTTCAGCCGCTGTCACAGCGACGCGATCCCGCGAAACAATGGGCCCAGAAATAAACGGCTTATCGCCCGCACCCGAAGATTCCACTCCCACGCATTCATAGCGCTCATGGCCGGCCGGATCGAGAACCTCCGTGCCTATTAAAATTTGTTTTTCTTGTAGAGCCGGGTCCAACGCGCCACACCAACCGGTGCTGACTACCGCTTCGAGCTTCGAAGCCGACAGATCGGCAGCCGTCACAGCGCGGATGGCAATTTCGACGGCTTGTCCGGCCAGCCGGGGCCCTGCCCCATTCGCGGCCAACAAAATGCGCCGCCCCTCGTGGACACCTTCGTAGGCGTAGTCGATGGGCCAAGTTAACTTGCGGACGCCCGTCAGCATCCCTGCCAGGGGTTTCAGTTCCGCCGCTTCGGACGCTACATATAGAATGGCCATCGATTTAGCTCGCGTAGACAGCCGGCACAGGCACTGAGCCGGAGGCACGAAACCAGGCAATCGCGCGCTCCAAAGCGGAATCCACCGAACCGGGCACAAAGCCCAATTCGCGCGTGGCCTTAGCGTGGCTGACAAACATCCTTTTTCGCGCCATCATCACTGCTTCGAGCGGAGCCAACGGTTCCCTGCCCGTCAGGTTTGCCAATGCAGTTGTGATCATCCCTGTCGCCAAGGCTACCGCATATGGAATCTTGACGGTAGGAGCCGTTTTACCCGAAAGCCTCGCCAAGCGTCCCAGGATCTGTTCCAGTGTCAAATTTTCACATCCCAGGATATAGCGTTCGCCTATCCTGCCCTTCTCCGCCGCCAGCAGGTGTCCGAGCGCCACATCTCGCGCGTCGACCAGATTCAGCCCGGTATCCACGAATGCGGGCAACCTGTTGGATAGAAAGTCGACCACAATTTTGCCGGTTGGCGTAGGCTTCCAATCATGATCCCCTACTGGCGCGGTCGGATTGACGACCACGACCGGCAAACCGGCACGCGCCTGTTCCAAGGCCACTTGTTCCGCGAGCCATTTAGAGCGCTTGTAGTGCCCGGCCATGTCCGCAATTGATACTGAAGCCTGCTCGTCGCCATCCCTGCCCTTCGGCATTCCTACACAGCCGACAGTGCTGGTATACACGATGCGCTCCACGCCGGCTCGCCCGGCAGCTTGCAGCAAATGCCGTGTACCTTCGACGTTGGAATCGTACAAATCCTGAGGATTTTTCGACCACAGCCGGTAGTCGGCGGCGACATGAAAAACAAGCTGACACCCTTGCACCGCTCGCGCTAACGATTCGGGATCGCGGAGGTCGCCGGTCACGCGCTCCACGTCGAGTTCACGCAACTCACTCGTGGGACGGCACAAAGCGCGCACGCGATGCCCGCGCTCGGTGAGCAAGCGAGCTATGTGCCAGCCAAGAAAGCCGGATGCGCCCGTAACTAGAGTGACGGGCAACTTAAGCCATGGACTCTTCGCGCATTTCCGCCGTGGCCTTCCGGAAAGTAGATAGGGCCAGCAACGGGAAAGTATTGCGGTAGTCGTAGTAAGCAAGATAGAACACCCGCGGAAATCCCGTCCCGGTGCAGTAGTCTTCGTCCCAGTTTCCATCCGGACGCTGGGTGCGAATGAGGTAGTCAACGCCGTTGTATAGACTTTCGCTGCGCAGGTCGCCGCCGGCAATCAGCGCCAGAACAGCCCAGGCAGTTTGCGAAGGAGTGCTGGGATTTTGCACGAATCGATTTTCATCGTAACTTGCGCAACTCTCGCCCCAACCGCCGTCGCGGTTCTGGTAGGCGCGAATGAACTCTATTCCGCGCTGGATGCTCGGCTCATTTTCGTTAAGGCCCGCCGCCCGCAATCCGCGTACCGCCAGAAACGTGCCATAAATGTAGTTCACGCCCCAACGGCCATACCAGCTGCCGTCCTGCTCCTGCGCGTTGATCAGATATTTCACGCCGCGCTGAATAGCGGGATGGCTCGCCGTCAGTCCCGAATGCATAAGCGCTTCCATAACTCGTCCGGTAATGTCGGGGCAGGATGGATCAAGCATCGCATTATGATCGGCGAACGGCACATGGCTCAAAATCTTCCAATTGTTGTCGACATCGAAGGCCGCCCAACCGCCATCTTTGCCCTGCATGGAGAGCAGCCAATTCACTGCCCGCTTCTGGCACGCGCGGTGCTTCGCTTCATCCGACCCGTGCGCCTTTTCAAGTGCCAGCAACACCATCGCGGTATCGTCGACATCCGGATAATATTCGTTGTTAAATTCGAATGCCCAGCCCGAAGGCTCCACATCGGCGCGCTTGACCGACCAATCGCCCTGGCGCCGGACTTCCTTCGAGATCATCCAGTCCGCCGAGCGCCGCAATGCCGCGGCGGGCACATTTCCCGTCTCCGCCAAAGCAAATGCCGCAATCGCGGTATCCCAAATCGGTGAGAAACACGGCTGCATGTAGAAACCGCGCTCGTCATCCACCATCAAATTGTTGAATTGTCTTTCCGCTTCCACGCGCAACGGATGGTCAGCGCCGTAGCCCAAGACATCCAGCGCCATCACAGCGTATTGCATGGAAGGGTAAATAGCGCCTAGCCCATCGGAATGCTTGAAGTGATCGATCATCCACTCCGCGCACTTCTTGATGGCATAGCGGCGGATCACGCCGGGACTGATGCGCTCCCAAAACTTCAGAAAGCGATCGAGACCGAGGAAGCAATTCCGCCACGTGAATAACGATACGTCACTCTCAGGATGCATGGGAGCGCCCTGCAAAAAGAGTTCCTCCAGATTGAATCCCGCCGGAACCGGACGGCCCGGATTAGCCGCATGCACGATGGAAAGCGGGATCACGATGGCGCGCGTCCAGGACGACATCTGGTAGATGAAGTTGAACGGCAGCAGGATAATTTCAGGAGGAACCGACGGGCAGGCATCACGCGGAAATAGTCCAAAGAACCCCAGGTTCATACGGACATAACTGTTTGCGGCCTGCAATCCGCCCAGTTCCAGAATGCGGAGCCGTAAACGCTGCATGCGCGAATCGGAAACCGCCAAACCGGCCACTTTCAAGGCGAAATAGGCTTTGATGGAAGCGTTGATTTCAGACGGGCCGTTCAGGTAGATGTTGAAGCCGCCATCTTCGAGCTGACACTTCAAAATCGCGTCCACCGCACGCTCGATCTTAGGACGGCTAGGCGGATTCCAAACACCATCGACAGGTGGATGAAGCCATAGCTCCATCAAAATATAATCCGACTCCAGCGTCGAATCGGCTCTCAAATCAGCCCACCAAAAACCTTCCTTCATCTGGCGGCTGAGCAATGCGCCGGTCGACTTCCGAATGGCATCTGCCGCCGCGAGATTCAGTGGATCCGATATTTGAAGGCTAGACTGCATCGTTTTTACGGATTAACAGCTAAACCCGCACGCTGTAGAGGCGCGGCGTGAACCCCTCCAAGTCAGACGGCAGAGTAAAGCGCACGTCTTCCTCTTTGATCTCGGCCTCCTCCAGATGCGTGTATCCTCGATCCCGCAAATGAGCGATAAGCTCCTCCACCAGATGCTCAGGGGCCGAAGCTCCGGCCGTGACCGCAACCGTATCCACACCTTCCAGCATCTTCGGCTCGACTTCGCCGCAATCGTCGAGCAAATACGCCGGCACGCCGGCCTTTTCGCAAACCTCGACCAACCGGCGCGAGTTCGAGCTATTCTGCGAACCAACCACCAGCAATGCCTGACACAACGGCGCTACCGCTTTGACGGCCAATTGACGATTTTCGGTTGCGTAACAAATATCCTGGGTTTTCGGACCGGCGATCTTCGGGAAACGCTCCATCAAGCGGGTAACAATCTCTTTGGTCTCGTCCAGCGAAAGCGTAGTTTGCGTCAGATAGACCACGCGCTCGGGATCCGCGATCTGAAGGCGATTTACGTCGTCCACGTCTGAAACCAGAGTGGTCGCCTGGGGCGCCTCCCCGAGGGTTCCAATGACTTCGTCGTGATCGCGATGGCCAATCAGAATAATCCTGTATCCCTGCTTCGCAAATTTGACCGCCTCCAGATGGACCTTGGTCACCAACGGGCAAGTAGCATCAATCACCTGCAATTTGCGGACTTTCGCTTCCTCGCGGACAGCCGGCGAGACGCCGTGCGCGCTGAAAATAACGCGCGCCCCTGCCGGCACTTCATTCAATTCTTCCACGAAAATAGCGCCCGCTCCGCGCAACTCATCCACCACGTGGCGATTATGTACAATCTCTTTTCGAACGTAAATGGGAGCGCCGTAGAGGTCTAACGCAATTTTCACCACGTCGATCGCCCGCACCACTCCCGCGCAAAAACCGCGCGGCTTCAGCAGAATTATCTTTTTCTCACCGCCGCCTACCGCCAAATTACCGGTGGGATTAGCAGTTTCATAGGCAAGACCTGTAGGCATAGGAAACCCTTCAAGTATAACAAGGACTTATGCTTCTGGACAGACTTTTGCCTGTCTAAGGACTTCTTCGAAGCCCGGTTGGACTACAACTGCTTGATAGCAAATGCCGGCATGGGAGCCGGAAAAGCCGAATCTCCAAGAACTTCCCGGATGACCATATTGGTATCGAAGTACACCTGCCAGTAGTTGGTGTTGTTGCAATAAGGCCGGACCGCGAGCACCGGACCCGCCGGCGTGAAGGACAGAATCACAACATCGGGCGCGGGATTAGCGAGCACGTTGGCGATGGTTGCTATACGCTCTTTGAGCGCGACAACGACTTTATGCGGATTCGCATCGCCGGAAATCTGTGCTGCCAACTCGACCCTACGATAAGCATTGGTGGAAAAATTTTGAATGTTGTCGGAGAACAATTTGTTGTTGCCGACAAAAGTGCGGACGTTATCGGGCGTATCGACCGTAGTGACAAACAACCCCACCTCTTCCACCGTGCCCGTAATTCCGCCCGCACTAATAAAATCGCCGACTTTGAACGGCCGTAGGACAACCAGAAAGACACCCGCCGCGAAATTTGCCAGTAAACCGCCCCACGCCGAGCCGATGGCCAAACCAGCGCCTGCGAGCAAAGCCGCAAAACTGGTGGTCTGCACGCCGAAGTAGCCCAGAATGGCGATGACCAGCGTGATATTCAGCACTACGGAAATCGTGTTGCCCAGAAATCGCAACAACGTCGGATCGAACTTTTGCCGTCCCAGCGCCTTCTGGACCAAGCCGACTGCGAAGCTGATCAGCCACCGGCCGACCACATAGAGCACAATGGCGCCCAGCACCTGTAACCCGACTCCAGTTAGCGTGGCTTGGGCGGTAGCGATCATCGCGTTGATATTCATGCGTCTCCTGCTGCTCTGATTGGAACTACTTAGAACTGCGCTCTGAAAGCGTACCAGAGTTCCTAGTCCACCGAAACTAGTTTTTTTCGCGTTTTCTAAGACTTGCATCCTAACCCAGCCCGGCTCATCACAAATGAGAGGATTTTGAATATGGAATATAGACAACTAGGGCATTCCGGCCTTAAAGTTTCCGCGTTGAGCTTCGGCGCCGGCACGTTCGGCGGCGGCAACGAATTCTTCAAGGCCTGGGGTGACACTGGCGTCGAAGGGGCCAAGAAAATCGTCGATCTGAACCTCGAAGCTGGGGTGAACCTCTTCGACACTGCCGACGTTTACTCGAACGGACTTTCGGAAGAAATTCTGGGCAAGGCCATTACCGGCAAACGCGACAAGCTGCTGATCTCAAGCAAGGCGACCTTCCCCATGGGCGACGGGCCAAACCAGTTGGGATCTTCCCGCTACCACTTGATCCGCTCGTGCGAAGCGAGCCTCCGCCGTCTTGGCACTGATTACATCGACATCTATCACATGCATGGATTCGATGCGACCACGCCGATTGATGAAACACTACAGACTCTGGATACGCTAGTGACCAGCGGCAAGATCCGCTACATCGCCTGTTCAAATTTTTCGGGCTGGCATCTCATGAAGTCACTGAGCCTATCAGAGCGATACGGTTGGAGCCGGTACGTGGGGCATCAGGTTTACTATTCGCTGGTGGGCCGCGATTACGAGTGGGAGTTGATGCCGCTTGGTATCGACCAGGAAGTTGGAAGCCTGGTCTGGAGCCCTCTCGGTTGGGGCCGGCTTACCGGCAAGATCCGGCGCGGCCAGCCGCTACCGGAGGTGAGCCGCTTGCACAAGACCAGCGACAAAGGGCCGCAGGTCTCCGACGAATACATCTATCAGGTGGTAGACGCGATTGATGAAGTAGCAAAAGAAACCGGCAAGAGCGTTTCACAAATCGCTCTCAACTGGATTCTGCAAAGACCCACGGTGGCGACGGTCATCATGGGTGCGCGAAATGAAGAGCAACTGAAAGAAAACCTGGGATCGGTGGGTTGGAATTTGACCAAGGGACAGGTGGCGAAACTGGATGCCGCCAGCCAGACTCCCCGGCCTTACCCGTACTGGCATCAAGCACAATTCGAGCAGCGTAATCCGTTGCCCGTATAGGTTAATCGCCCTGGCGGTGCTTCTGCTGCGCCGCCAGGAATAAACCCTGGAATAAATCCACTACCTGCGTGTCCTTTACTGAGAACACCTCAGGGTTAAAAACTAGCAATGGAAACGAATCGGAAGTTAACTGGCAAAATTGTAGTTCGCCCCGGAGTATCAAATGACCTTGATGCGTGTGGCTCGATTTTTTATGAGGCATTTTCAAGCGTAAATGAACAGCACAACTTCCCATCCGAGGTTCCTTCTCCGGAGGACGGGAAGCATCTTCTCGAAGCGCTATTTGCTAGCGGAGTACATTTTTTGGTCGCTGAAATGGACGGTCGCGTTGTTGGCAGCAACTTTATAGACGAACGCTCTCAAATTGCTGGCGTCGGTCCCATCTCCGTCTCACCAGATGTTCAGAGCCGCGGAATGGGACGCGTGCTCATGCAGGCTGCGATAGATAGACCGCGAGATCACAGGCTGGAGGGAATCCGGCTCATGCAAGCTTCCTTCAATACCCGGTCGCTTTCGCTATATGCGAAGTTGGGTTTCGTTGTTCGAGAACCAGTTGCCGTGATGGCGGGCCTCCCCACTACTCACCGCGCTGTTGCTGGCTGCACAGTTCGCCTCGCGGAAACAGCGGATCTCCTGTCAGCAAACGCACTCTGCCGCAAGGTCTACGGTTCCGACCGGTCGTTAGATCTTCAAGCCGCCATAGAACGCGGCGACGGGTTGATGGTGGAGCGGGAAGGGAGACTGACTGGTTATGCGTCAGGATTTGGTTATCTCAGCCACGCCGTGGGCGAATCAACTCTAGACATAGAAGCGTTACTTTGTGCCGCAGAGAGAGTCGACGGCACAGGCATAGTTATTCCGACGCGCAATGGCGAACTGTTTCGCTGGTGTCTGGAGAATGAGATGCGAGTTGTCATTCCGTATACTTCCATGACGATGGGTTCTTACGCACCCCCGCAGGGAGCTTATATCCCCTCAATCATGTTTTGAGCGTGCTGCCGTTCGCCAACACGTGAAACGTTTGTCTTTTGCCGCTTTCGAAAGGCGGATCGCCAGTTCAGGATCCGTGTACGCCTATATCGGGCACATCTTCGGTCCGCGTTGGGGGTTCATCGCCGGCTGGGCGCTTCTCTTGACGTATACCGCGTTCACGGCGGGCGCGACGTGTAGTGAGCCTGGCACGTTACAGAGTCTCCCTAGCCGGCAAGAAGCATCTGTACATCCGCCTCTGTGATGGCGGCCGGAGCTTTGGCAATTCGATACTTGCGAATGCTTTCGGGTTCGATCACGGTAATAACCGTCTGGATGGAACTGCCGGATTGCAGTTCTCTTACGTGCACATGAGCAGTTGCAGGCAGCGATAACTGGCGCTGCACGCGCTCGCATACTTCGCATCGCTCTCTGGACGCCTTGATAATCTCCTGCAACGCTTCGAACATCTGCCCCACGCTCCCATCGACTTACGCCTTTACAGGCTTCCACAATATCGCGATGCTATCCCGGCTCCAATTCGCCTCCCAAAGCAAAACAACCAGTGGACGTAAACGACACACGAGCGGATTCGAATGCTGTATGAGCGGTCCGCCCGGATGAACCAAGCTTCAGGCCGCCAATTTGGGATTCGCGAATAAACAAGCCTTGACGTATTGTGGAATAGGATATCCCAAAAGATGCTGGGGACCTCAAATCTGCGCGACCCGGTGCTGATCAACACTATCGGACACAGCGCCGGCGTGCTGCTCTTCGGCCTGATCATCTTCCTGCTCATTAGCGACTGGCGAGCCCATGGAGTGCGCCGTACAAAGCTTTCAGTGGCGGCCGCGGCGCTGGCTCTAGGCTGGAATATCGGATCGCTGATCGCGCTGGCGCTGCCTCCCAAAACATCCCTGATGGGGATTGTATTAACCTACAGCTTTTCGGTATTGAGCCTGCTTCCGGCCGTCCTTTTGCAAGTGGCGATGCAGGGCAAACACCGCGCCATTGCGATGGCCGGTTACGCGGTCAGCGCGGGCGCCATTCTGTTACATGTTTGCGAGTTGCTTTCGCCCGGCAGCAGCTTACGTCAAATTGCGCTATTCCTGATCGCGGGGGGCTTCGGGCTGCTTACGGTGATCGCCTTCCTGACGAGAAAAGAGCCGCGCTCGGACAAACCCGCGGAACTGGCGGAATGGATTTCGCTGGGGTGCCTGCTGCTGTTCACTACATCCTTCCTGCATTTTGGCGACCAGCATGTCGCCTCTCCGTGGAGCGCGGAGGTCACCTGGCACCATATCGGCATTCCGGTTGCCCTCACCGTCCTTCTGCAGGATTATCGTTTCCTGCTGCTGGATACGTTCATTCGATTCTTGGTTAATTTCGGCATGGCGGCCGTCTATATTGCCACGCTGCTTACACTGAATCAAAGCTTCCGCTTGTGGGATTCCATTCGTTCCAGCACCTTTCTTACCGGCATTAGCTTAGTGACGCTGTGCCTGTCGCTCATCTTGTTCGCGCATCTGAGAAACAGTTTGCAGGTCTGGGTTAGCCGGGTGGTCTTTCGCCGCCAGGGCGTGGACGAATGCGTCCAGCGAATCACCAGCCTGGCAGCCTCGGCGCAGACGGAGGAAGAACTGCTGGCACGCGCAGCCGCCGAAGTGGCGCGGCACTTGCGCACCGACCGTTTCGCCGTCTCCTCGCGTCTCGGGAACGCTCCAACGCCGGAGAAGCCAGCGGTTTTGTTCGGGAACCGGCCCCCAGGCGAGGACTTCTCGGCCGAAGCCCGTATACCGCTGCGCTTTTCGAGCGGCGACCTGCGTTATCTGGTCGCGGGTTCCCGCCGGGGCGGCCGGCGCTATATCAGTGAAGACCTGGAAGATATGCGCCGCCTTGCCGCTGTGATCGTGGAACAGGTGGAGCGTTTCCGCGCCGAGGAATTGAGGCGCTTGGTCAGCCAGGCGGAATTCCGGGCGCTGCAGGCGCAGATCAACCCTCATTTCCTGTTCAACGCGCTGAACACTCTCTACGGCACCATAGACCGCCGCTCGCAGGAGGCGCGGCGCATGGTTCTGAACCTGGCCGACATCTTCCGCTATTTTCTGCAGGGCGATCGCGTCACTATCCAGTTATCGGAAGAGCTCAGAATTATTCAAGCCTATCTTGAGATTGAGAAGCTACGGCTGGGAGATCGTTTGGAAACAGAGCTCGTTGTGAGCGAATCGGCGCAGGCGGTTATGATTCCGACTCTCTCCATTCAGCCACTGGTTGAAAATGCCGTTAAGCATGGAATTGCCGCAAAGGAAGGCCCCGGCCAGGTCCGCCTGATCGCCGAGCAAGGTGGCCTCGGCCTGCGCATCACGGTGGAAGACACCGGCGTCGGCTTCGAAGAGAGCAGCAAACGCTCGGATAAAGGCGCGGGCGTGGGTCTCGAAAACGTCCGCCGCCGGCTCTCCCTCTGCTATGGAACGGCAGCCGCTTTGGAAATACGTTCGACCAGCGCCGGCTCCGTAGTTACGTTCCTGATACCAAGCAAGCCGGATACGCGCCTGGGCGACAGCAGATTGGAGCTTGCGGTGTAATCCGCTCACCGGCCAAAATCAACTGGCTGCCTCAAACAACAGCCCGGTTGTCGACTAAAGGTCGCGATTGGCCTGTATAACCCTGTATATAAGTAGCGTAGTCCTTTCATGCGTGCACTCATCGTAGACGACGAACCAATTGCCCGGAAAATCCTGCGCGAAGAACTCGAAGCGCTCGGTTCCATAGACGTCGTTGGCGAGGCGGATAACGGCAAAACGGCCCTGGTTAAGATCTCTTCGTTAAAGCCGGAAGTTGTATTCCTCGACATTCAGATGCCGATCATGAGCGGCTTTGAGGTCTTGGATTGCCTGCAGGGAGGATACATTCCGGTGGTTGTGGTGGTTACTGCCTATGACAACCATGCCATTCGCGCATTCGAGGCAGGAGCAATGGACTACCTGCTGAAGCCGATTCGCCAGGAGCGGCTAATCCAGGCAGTGGAGCGCGCCAGGGTGCTTGCGCGGAGTCCGCAGCGCGTGGCCGAGAACCTGGCGCAACTACAGGAAGTGGCCGCGCCCACAGCCAAAGACGGCCGCAAAGTTCGCAAGATCATAGGCAAGCTGGGCGAAGAGTATTTCCTCCTGAATCCCCACGAGGTGCTGGCCTTCCAGGCGGAGGGGGACGTGACTTGGATTATCACCGCCAAGCAGCGCTACACCGCGACGCAGAATCTGCGAACTATTGAGCAGCGCCTGCAAAACACTACATTCCGCAGAATTCACCGCAACAGCCTAGTGAACGTGGAGCAGATTCGCAAGATGAGCGTTCTCACCAGTCAGCGCTGGTTGGTGACGCTCAACAACGGCCAGGAATTCATCGTCAGCAAACGGCAGGCGAAGAATGTTCACGATGTTCTTAGCTGGTAGCGCCGGCTGACCGCACGGCTGCTTTTCCGGCCCGTTTGCCGCCAGTCAAAGCCCCTTCATTCTGAATCCTGAAACACTCTCTGTTCAAATATGGAGAAGTCTATCCGGCTCACTTCGAGCGGGCGACTTTCTACAGGGAGATCTTTTGTTCACCAGGTTCGCTCGCTGCTTTGGCTTTTTATTCGCGCTTACGCTAACGCCGTACTGGATTCCTGCTATCCGCGCCCAGTCGCTGGGAAACGCGGGGACGATAGAAGGGACCGTGACCGACCCGTCCGGAGCCAGCGTCGCCGGAGCGTCAGTGACCGTTCGTAACCCGATCAGCGGCTATACGCAAACCGTTTCCACGAACTCCACCGGCGGCTTTCGCCTGGTGAACATACCGCCCCATGCCTATCATCTGCAGATAAACATGGCTGGGTTTGCGCAGTTCAACCGGGACGTTTCCATCCGGTCTTCTCTACCGATGAAAGTAGACGCCCAACTGGCGCTGACGACGGGCGCCACAAGCGTGACCGTAGAAGCCGAAGGTTCCGACATGGTGGATTTGAATGCGTCCGCGCACGTAGACGCGGACCGGAATCAACTTTCAAAATTACCGTTCTTCGATCCAGGTGGCGGTTTGAGCCAGGCAATTACCTATAGCACCGGGGGCGTTGCGGCCGATGCCGACGGATCGTTCCATCCCATGGGGGACCACGCGCAGGTGACCTTTGTCGTGGACGGGCAGCCGATTAGCGATCAGCAAAGCAAGGTTTTTTCCACCCAGCTTCCGACCAGCGCCATACAAAGCATGCAAATGATCACCGGCGCGCCTGATGCCGAGTTTGGCGACAAGTCAAGCCTGATAGATCAAATCACCACGCGGTCCGGCCTGGGCTCCATGCGGCCGTTCGGGAGTGTAGAAACTTACTATGGCTCTTTTGGTTCCGTGGGCGGCGATGTCTCCTACGGCTTCGGCAATGAGAAAGCGGGCAACTTCCTGGCCTTGGATGGTACGCGCAGCGGCCGCTTCCTGGATGCTCCCGAATTTATGCCTTTTCACGATATAGGCAATAACGAAACAATATTCGACCGGTTTGATTTCCAGCCGACGCCCACCAACATCTTTCACCTGAACTTGTTCGCGGCTCGCAACTGGATTCAAGTTCCCAACAACTATGACCAGCTAGCCCAGGATCAAAGGCAACGCGTGCTCACCTTCAATATCGCGCCGGGATACCAGCACGTCTTCAATGCCCATTCGCTGCTGACCGTGAACCCATATATCCGCAAAGACCAGTTCAACTACTACGCCAGCCGCGACCAGCTGGCCGATTCGCCTTCCACACAAGGCCAGGATCGCCGGCTTTTAAATTACGGGTTGCGCAGCGACCTTTCCATGACTCACGGTCATCACAACATCAAGATCGGTATCGACCTGAAGCAGACGCGCTTATCGGAGCGGTTTGCCTTCGGCATTACGGACCCCACCTTTAATGCCGTTTGCAACGATGCGGGGGGCAACGCGGTCACTACACCCACCGTCATTAATCCGGCTTCCTGCGGCGTGCTCGGCTATGTGGTCAATCCAAACCTGCAACCCGGCCTGATTCCGTTCGATCTTACGCGCGGCGGCAATTTGTTTCAATACCGGGACTCGCACAACATCAATCAATACGCAGGCTACGCGCAGGATACGATTGTGGTCGGAAACTGGTCGTTGTCCCTTGGCTTTCGCGAAGAGCAATACGACGGCCTTACTTCGGCGAGCGGAGCGCAACCGCGCGGTGGTTTAGCCTACAAGATCAAAGGCGCAAATACGGTTCTGAGAATCGCCTATTCGAGGACATTTGAAACGCCGTTCAACGAAAACCTACTGCTTTCGAGCGCTTCGGGTTTGTCCAATGGAACCGCCTCGGCCGTACTGGGCGCGAGTGCCGCGCCTAGCATCTCACCAGGCCATCGCAACCAGTACAACGCCGGCTTCCAGCAGGCCGTAAGCAAGTACCTTTTGATTGACGCCGATTATTTCTGGAAGTTCACGAGGAATGGCTTCGATTTCAGCGCCTTACAAAACAGCACGATTACGTTCCCCATCGCCTGGAATAGATCCAAGCTGGATGGCGTCTCGGGCCGCGTCAGCACCACAAATCTTCACGGCTTCGTCGCATATTGGACTTTTGGCCATACCCGGGCTCGTTACTTCCCGCCCCAATCCGGCGGGCTGCTGGACACCAACCAAGTTCCACCCGGCGTGTTTAGAATCGACCACGATCAGGCGTTCCAATCCACTGTGGCAATCCACTATCAGCGCCCCAAGAAGACCGAGTACATCGAGCTAAGCTGGCGCTATGACAGTGGACTGGTTGCCGGCATAGCGGATGTGGATGAGGCGCTGACCCTCACGGCGGCTCAGCAGGCGACCATCGGCTTTGCCTGCAATGGCGTGTACGCTACCTACGCAACTCCCATTACCAGTTGCAGCGGCAAGAGCACATCGACATTACTCACGCTGCCCCAGGCCGGCACTGAAAATGACGACCATAATCCCGACCGCGTTAAACCACGGAACATCTTCAATGTGGGGATTGGGACAGACAACCTGTTGCACTCGGAGGGACGCCGGCGTTACACGGCTTCCGTGCAGGTAGAAAATTTGACCAATAAAGTAGCGCTCTATAATTTCCTCTCCACCTTCAGCGGAACGCATTTCCTGCAGCCGCGCACGATCATCGCCAAGGTGGGATTTGTTTTCTAAGGGCTGATCGCGGCGCCTGCGGCAAGTTAGAAGTTCATGAGCCACAAACGTACAAAGCCCGCCAATGCGCAGAGAACCTACGGGATATTAGTCGGCACGGTGAAAGACGGCAAGATGGACCCCAAAGGCAAATCTCCCCACTTTGAGATTTGGGTGGAAGCCGGCGGGAACTACCGCATCGCCGTCAATGTGAAATCAGAAGACGGCAGCGACGTGCTCGCTTACTTCGATTCTAATTATCTGAAGCCAACCAAGCTCGACCTTGCCACGCGAGCGGCCGGCACGCCCGGCTTCAACGCACTTAAGACTGGACCTCAGGGCGAAGGGCTGGACTATGTACGCGACAACCTGTTCCCTCTCGACAAAATGTCGGCCATTCCGGCCGAGGGCGACGGCGTTACATTAGGCAATCTCTTGGATGCCCAGATAAAGCGCGCCAAAGCCGATCGCCAAGCCGTAATCCTGGTCTGCGGCGAATCGTTCCAGGACAAGGGCAAAGACGCAACCTTCGGATTCTCTCCGGAACGAGGAACGCATGACATTCACATGATGCAAGGGAACAGCGGCAGCTTCGCGGATGACAATCGCGTCAATGGCGATGGCGCGCTGTTCATCCGGTTCACGGGCGGCGAGACGATCGCGTTATTTATCCGCTTCACAACGGAGTCTATTAACACCGACGGCCAAACCGGCAATCCGCTGGCGAGCTAGCAATCTCAAAAAATATTCAAAGTGAAACACGTTACGACCAGGACAATCGCTTTTACACCTCCTGGGCGAAAAATTGCTCCCCATGCTGCAGCGGCAGGCCGATTATTACCGCCAGAGCATTGTACCGGGCCTAGAGAAACATGGCATCGCGCTGCGGCGCTGGGACGACTTAACCCCGGGCCAGCAGGACTAAGCCGGCCTTTATTTCGATTCGAACGCGGCGCCGGCGGTGACGCCTTTGGTCATCGATCCGGCGCATCCGTTTCCGTTCCTATCCAATCTGTCTTCCTCTTTCATCTTCCTTTTGCGCCACCCGGGCCGGAGCGACGTCATGCACGCTCGCGTCAAGATTCCCACGGTTTGAAGCAATGGATTCCCGTCGAAGCGGACGTTCGCCCGGCAAAAAGCTCTTCGTCCCGGTTTACGAAGTCATCCGGGGCAATGTTCACAAGCTTTATTACGGCATGACGTTGACCTCCTCCACTCTGGTGCGGCTCACCCGGGACGCCGATCTTTATGACCGGACGGATGAGGTCGACTACACGACCCTGTTCGAGCTGTGTTTTCTGGCCGTTCCCGAACTGCGTGACCCCGCTTGGGTTCCCTTAATACCTGCCGCTCTCGAGGATGAAGATCCAAACGCGATCTTTAGCATCATACCGGCCGGCGACATACTGGTTCATCACCCGTACGAAAGCTTCGATGCGAGCGTGGAGCGCTTCATCCATGCCGCCGCTGACGACCCGCAGACGGTCTCAATCAAGATGCTTACCGCATCGGCGACGATACACCGTTCGTTAAATCGCTGATCCGGGCGGCGGAACATGGCAAACAAGTGGCCCGTGTCATGGAGATCAAAGCCCGCTTCGACGAAGAGCGCAATCTGCACTGGGCCGCCGAATTAGAGCGCGTCGGCGCGCATGTCACCTTCGGCGTAAGCGGACTGAAAACCCACGGCAAGATTGCCCTGGTGCTTCGGAAAGAAGCCGGCGGCCTACGCTGCTATGTACACATCGGCACCGGCAACTATCACGTCAAAACCGCTCGCTTGTATGCCGATTTCGGCCTGTTGACCTGGCAACCCGGCGCACGCGCCTCAATGCTCTACGCTCCTAGTCGCGCCACTGAGCATGCGGCCCAGGATGCTACAAGCAGCTGCATCCCGAGAGACAGCCGGACTCAGACGGGCCTGGGCACCTGGGCACGCATCAGACCTTGATGGATCTGACACTCGAGAGCGTGAGCTAATACAGCCCGCGTGGCACGGCTGCGGCATACTGAATGCATGCTGCAGACCTCGGCCAGGCTGCTTCGTCTACTATCGCTGTTTCAAGCGCGCCGGTATTGGGCCGGATCTGAACTCTCCGGGCGGCTTGAGGTAACGGCCAGAACCCTGCGGCGCGATGTCGACAGGCTGCGCAGTTTAGGATATCCGGTACATTCGACTTCCGGCACGGCGGGCGGCTATCAGCTTGGAGCGGGCGCGACACTTCCACCGCTCCTGCTGGACGATGAAGAAGCGATAGCGGTGGCCGTGGGGCTGCGGACCGCGGCCAATGGTTCCGTATCGGGCATTGAAGAAGCGTCCGTGCGCGCGCTGGCAAAGCTGGAGCAAGTGCTGCCATCGCGCTTGCGCCGCCGGGTCACCGCCCTGCATGCGTTCATTGTGCCGTTGTCGAATACCGGTCCAACGGTGGATGCCAGTGCACTTACGATAATTACGGGCGCCTGCCGCGATTCCGAGAGGCTTCAATTCAGTTATCAAGGCCGCAATGGCGCACGGGGTTTACGCGATGTAGAACCGTACAGGCTGGTGAATACAGAGCGGCGCTGGTACCTGGTAGCGTGGGATACCTCCCGCAAGGATTGGCGCACTTTTCGGGTCGATCGCGTGGGCCCGAAGCTCGATACCGGACCGCGCTTCTCACCACGCAAGCTGCCGGAAGCAGATGTTGCCGCCTATGTTGCGCGGCGTGTATCGTTTGAGCAATATCCGCACCGCGCGAGAATCTTGCTGCACGCACCCGCCGGGAAGCTGGCCGAGTGGGTACCGCCAACAGCGGGATTGCTCGAAGCGGTCGATCAGCATACTTGCCTGTTCCACACCGGCGCGCCCTCCCTGGAGATACTGGCTGGCCATCTAGGTCTCTTCGGCGTCGACTTCGAAGTAAAGGAGCCTCCTGAACTCATCGACTATGTCCGTAAGCTTGCGGCGCGATTCGGCCGTGCCGCGCGCTGAAAATACCCTGCACGTTGCGGACTGAATCTGTCCTCAATAGCTGTCATGCTGTGCAAAGAGAGGATGACCTTATGGAACTGAAGAAGTTTTTTCTGGAGCAATTGGACCGGGAAGCGGCGGCATCGCGCAAGGTGATTGAGCGCGTGCCGGAAGGGCAGAATAGTTGGAAGCCGCACGAACGGTCGATGGAGCTGGGATATCTTGCGGCCCTGGTGGCCACCATGCCGGGATGGGTCGAGCTCATGATCGACAAAGATGAGTTGAACCTCGCTGATCCGTCGAATGAGCTTCTGCGGACCAAGGCGGTTGAGACACGCACGGAGCTGCTGCAAATGTTGGACAAAGGATTGGCGAAGGCACGCCAGTCGCTGGAGGGTACGACGGAAGAACATCTGATGAAGCCTTGGCGGTTCCGCATCAACGAGCAAATCGCTGGTGAAGGACCGCGGCATGAAATGATCGCGAACAGCGCCCTGAGCCATCTGGCGCATCATCGCGGGCAGTTGACGGTGTATCTGCGACTGAACGAGGCGAAGGTGCCGGCACTCTATGGACCGTCGGCGGACGAACGTTTTTGAGCCTGTTAGGCGCTGGAGTCGACCAAGCTGTACAGTAACGCTTGCGCGCCTTCGGTGTTTCCGTCTCGCAGCAGGGCCAGAATTTCGGAATCCACAATCCGGTACCACAATGCGCGCCGCGCGCCAAAATCCGCAATTCGCGAAGTAACGAGCGGCCGCGCCTCTTTCAACATCTGCACGAATTCGGCAAACTCCGGCCCCACTTCGCGCTGCAGCCGCTGCTTTAACCGAACTGCCAGGGCAGGTGCATAGCCATTGGTCGAAATCGCGATCGTCAAGTCCCCTTGCCGGTGAACCGCGCCGAAGCTAAAACGGCAGCACTCCGGATCGTCCACCGCATTGCACAGGATCCGCTGCTCCTCCGCCATTCTAAAAATCGCCGCATTGTCTTCGAGATCGCTGACCACCAGAAAACAGCCGTCTAAATCCCGCGGCTCGAACTCGCGCGTTTCCCAGTGCAACAGCCCGGCCGCCGCCAGCGCCTCTATCGCGGGTTCCGCGCGCGGACTTACGTAGGTCACGTGCGCCGACGCCTCGACGAGTGACTTCACCTTGGAAGCTACCTCATAGCCTTCGCCAGTCACCAGGCACTTCTTGCCCGACAGATCAAGAAAAATGGGATAGCGAAAATTCATGGTCCAAAAACCCGATCCTAGCAGTCACTTGCAGAGCAGCCACCGCGGCATGCGTTCCCGCGTGCCGTTATCCTGGAGAGGTTGCCAATTCCGCGCCTCTTTCTCATTGACAGCTTCGGCTTCATTTTCCGCGCTTATCACGCGCGCGCACGCAGCGGAGCACCGCCCATGCGCACCGCTGCCGGCGTTTCCACGGAAGCTATTTTTATTTTCCACAACATGCTGCGGAAGCTGATGGCCACCAGCAAGCCGGATTTCATCGCCGCTATCTTCGAAAGTAGCGAACCCACCTTCCGCTCTGAGAGCTTCACTGAATATAAAGCCAACCGTACGGAGATGCCTCCCGACCTGGGCGAACAGATTCCCTACATCCGCCGCTTGATTGAGGCCATGGCAATTCCTATTCTCGAATTTCCGAAGTACGAAGCCGACGATGTCATCGGAACCATTGCCTGCCGCGAGCACCAGAAGCCGCTGGAAGTCGTCATCGTCTCCAGCGACAAGGACATGCTGCAGCTAGTCAACCAGCGGGTCTTCATGCTGAACCCCATGAAAGACGACGAGTGGTATGACGAAGCCAAGGTAGAGCAGTTCATGGGCGTGAAACCCTCGCAGGTGGCCGACCTGCTGGCGCTCAAAGGCGATTCGGTTGATAACATTCCCGGCGCCCCCGGCATCGGCGATAAAGGCGCTCGCGATCTCATCGCCCGGTTTGGTTCAGTCGAAGCCGCGCTCGATCGCGCTTCTGAAGTAGAGCGCAAGATGTATCGCGAGAGCCTGCTCAACCATCGCGCACAAATCGAACAGAGTAAAGAGCTCGCCACCATCCACACGCAGGTGCCTATCGAGTGGGACATCGAAAAGCTCCGCGCGCGGCCTGCGAATTTCTCCGCGCTCAAAGATCTTCCTCCCGAAGACGACAGCGCCACTCGCGATTACGCCGTCCTGAGCGAGGCACAAGCTCTGAACGAATGGCTCTCGAAGCGCCCCGCCGCCGCGCCGCTAGCCGTAACGCTCGATTTCACGAATGCGTTTGCGGGCTTATCGTATCGGACGGGCGAAGGCCGCGCCGCGCCTCTTTCGCTGCTCGAATCGCTGCGGCCGGTCCTCGAATCGCCCGAGGTTCCGAAAGTCGTTCACGACGCGAAAGCCTTTCTCACCGGGCTCGCGACGGCCGGCGTCGTCCCGCAAAACGTGGCGGAAGACGTGATGCTGTACGCTTTCCTCCTGCATGCCGATCCCGGTGGCTGCTCGCCGGAATCCCTCGCGGAACGTTTTCTCGACCGGAAACTGAACGCCGCCGCGGAACAGCAGGCCGAAGCCACTCTGGCCGCCGCTCAACTCCTGCGCCCGCAGGTGGAACAGCAGGAACTGCTTTCGGTTTATCACGAGATTGACCTCCCTCTCGCGCCCGTACTGGCGCACATGGAAACAACCGGCATTCGCATCGACACGCAAGTTTTGTCGGAGCTCTCCGTGCGTCTTACGGAACGCATTGAAGGAATCGCGCAACGCGTCTATGAGATGGCCGGCCATCCCTTCAACATCAACTCGCCGCAGCAACTCGGCAAAGTACTGTTCGAGGAAATGATGCTCCCCTCGCCCGTCAAATATGGCAAAGGCAAAACCATCTCCACGGCGGCCGACATACTGGAAGGCCTCGCACCGGCCTTTCCGGTGGCGCAACAGGTCCTCGATTACCGGCAGCTTACCAAGTTAAAAGGCACTTACATTGACGCGCTGCCACTATTGCTTCGCCCATCGACGCAGCGTCTCCACACGACTTTTAATCAGGCGGGAGCCGCTACCGGACGGCTCTCTTCCTCGAACCCCAACCTCCAGAACATCCCCATTCGTACCGAGG
>Ga0193743_1000395_pt1 | contig 34782 bp, 34 predicted proteins | sample L2c2metaG_FD_143038 | JGI IMG/M metagenome (GOLD analysis project Ga0193743, IMG submission 143038) | Soil microbial communities from a riparian zone of the East river system, Colorado, United States - L2c2 | ecosystem: Environmental > Terrestrial > Soil > Riparian zone | place: USA: East River... | reverse complement strand
CTCTCAACTTGTACAGCGCCGCCTTTTGATGTGGATTCTCTCCATACCGCAGCACCGTTGCGCGCGCCGCCGAAATCTGAAGCTTGGCCGGCAGTTCTTCTTCCGGCATCGACACGCCTTCCGCACTCACCCGCAGCAGCCGGCTCGAAACAGCCTGGTCGTACGCCGCGGTATGCAGGAAAGCCTCTTGCGCCAGGCTCCAATGCGTTGCCGCGCCAAGGCCGCCGCCGTTCTCCTTCATCTCGGCGAGAATCGCTTCATATTGTCCCGGAGAAACAACAACCGCAACGTCCTGAAAATTCTTCGCCGCCGCCCGAATCATGGTCGGTCCGCCAATGTCGATATTCTCAATCAGCTCTTCGCGCGTAACACCCGGCTTGCTCGCGAACTTCTCGAACGCATACAGATTCACCACCACCATCTGAATGGCGGGAATATCGTGCTCTGCCAAAGACTGCATGTGTTCCGCATTTCCGCGCACTGCCAGGATTCCAGCTGAGATACGCGGGTGCAGCGTCTTCACCCGCCCGTCCAGCATCTCCGGAAAGCCCGTGACATCGGAAACTTCCTTCACCGGAATGCTGTATTCGCGCAGCAGCCTCGCCGTGCCGCCAGTCGAAATCAACTCCACTCCCATCGCATGCAGACGTGCGGCAAAAGTCACTACGCCGGTCTTATCTGTAACGCTCAATAACGCGCGTTCAATTTTAGGTATCCCAGATGACATGAACTTTCATTTTTACAGACATGCATAAAATCGAATGTGTCCCACTACTGCACTCTCATTCCCGGCGACGGCATCGGCCCTGAAGTGGCGCAAGCCACCGTCCGCGCCGTGGAAGCCACCGGCGTGGATATCGTCTGGCGGCGCGCCGAACTCAACGAAGCCATCATCCTCGAAGCCGGCAAAACGCTCCCGCAATATCTGCTCGATTCCTTGAACGAAACACGCATCGGCTTGAAAGGCCCGGTCACCACTCCCGTGGCAGGCGGTTTTCAGAGCGTCAACGTGGCGCTGCGGAAAGCGCTCGACCTCTTTGCCAACGTGCGTCCGGTGAAAACTCTACCCGGCATCAAGACACGCTTTCAAGATGTGCCGATAGACATGGTCATCTTCCGCGAAAACACCGAAGACCTGTACTCCGGTCTCGAGCACGAAATCGTGAAAGACGTGGTCACCAGCATCAAGGTCATCACGCGCACTGCTTCGGAGCGCATCGCCAAATACGCCTTCAACTATGCGAAGACCAATGGCCGCAAGCACGTCGCAGCCATTCACAAAGCCAACATCATGAAGCTGGCTGACGGCTTATTCCTGCGCTGCTGCCGCGAAACCGCCGAACAGTTTCCGGAGATCACCTACAAAGAGCTCATTGTCGATAACGCCTCCATGCAGCTGGTGATGCGCCCGGAGACCTTCGATATTTTACTGCTGCCGAACTTGTACGGCGACATCGTTTCCGATCTCGCGGCCGGCTTGGTCGGTGGACTTGGAATCGTTCCCGGGGCCAACATGGGCGAAGCGCACGCTGTCTTTGAAGCCGTGCATGGCAGCGCTCCGGATATCGCCGGCAAAGGCAAAGCCAATCCCACCGCACTCATGCTGTCGGCCGTTATGATGCTCACGCATATGAGCGAGCCGCAGGCCGCGCACAGACTGCAAAGCGCCGTCGAAGCTGTCTATCGGGAGGGCAAGTATCTGACCGGCGACGTCGGCGGATCGTCCTCTACGATCGAATTCGCCGACGCCGTCGTCAAAGCAATAAAGGGCTAACTACAGCCCTTTCTTACCGAAGAACGCAATCAAATCGACAACGCGGTTCGAATAGCCCCATTCGTTGTCGTACCAGGAAACAACCTTCGCCAGGTTGCCGCCAAGCACCTTCGTCAACTGTGCATCCACGATCGAGCTGTTGGGGTTGTGCAGCATATCGCTCGACACCACCGGCTCGTCCGTATAACCGAGAATGCCCTTGAGCTCGCCTTCCGAGGCTTTCTTCAGCGTGGCGTTCACTTGTTCCGTGGTCGCGTCTTTCTTGAGCACCGCAACAAAGTCCACCACCGAAACGTCCGGCGTAGGCACGCGCATGGAGTAGCCATCCAACTTGCCCTTCAACTCCGGCACCACCAGGCCAATCGCTTTGGCGGCGCCGGTCGAAGTCGGAATCATGTTAAGAGCAGCCGCCCGCGCGCGCCGCAGATCCTTATGCGGGAAATCAAGCACCGGCTGATCATTCGTATAGCTGTGAATCGTCGTCATCGAACCCTTCTCGATGCCGAAAGCCTCATGCAGCACCTTCACCAGCGGAGCCAGACAGTTCGTGGTGCAAGATGCATTCGAGACGATGTTGTGTTTTGCCGGATCGTAGGTGTTATCGTTCACGCCCAACACGATGGTGACGTCTTCGCCGCTGGCCGGAGCGGAGATGATGACTTTCTTCACGGAGCCGCGCAGGTGCTTGCCCGCATCCTTGGCGTCCGTGAAACGCCCGGTCGATTCCACTACAACTTCGACGCCCAAGCTGGGCCAGTCAATCTCCGACGGGTCTTTCGTTGCAAAAATCTTGATCTTCGCGTGGCCGGCGTGAATCGTGTCGCCTTCTATCTTCACGGCATGCTTGAGTTGGCCCAAAATCGAATCGTACTTGAGCAGATGCGCGAGCGTCTTGGTATCCGTCAGGTCGTTAGCCGCGACGAATTCGATTTCCGGGTTATTCAGCCCCGCCCGGACAACATTCCGCCCGATACGGCCAAAGCCGTTAATACCTACTTTAATTGGCATAAACACTATTCTACGGGCGTGGGTAAAAACTTTAGCGGGGCGAAGGTAAAGGGGGCGCGGTCGTGCCGCCAATGTTGGCGTAGGAGTCGCTCACCTTCACTACTTTGCCTTCATTGAACTTCACGAAAGTCATCTTGCCGGGAGGATCGCCATAGATCCAATCCTCTATCTCGTCTCCGTCGCCGGTCGGCTCGCGGCTCTTGTTTTTCGGTTTACCCAGCGCCAAGACGACTTGGTCTTTATCCATGCCCTGAATCGCGCGCTGCTCTTTTATGGCTTTCTTCACGGGCTCCGGCAGGGTGTCCATGTAATGTTGCGAGGCGGAATGCTTTTCGAAATCGAAGATCGTCGATAGCATCTGGCGTATCTCCGCTGACTTTACCGAAGGAATGTTGCCGGGAAAGACCAGTGCCATGCGCGACCCGTTGATCGGTTGCCCGTTCTGATTCGTGGAGACTGGCTGGGTACTGCCACCCATGCCGACCTGTACGTGGTCATACCAATGACCGCTTTTGGTGCCGCCATTGATTTCAAGCAGGATCTTGTTCGAGTCAATGCGCACGGAGGTGATTTGCAGCTGGTCGCCGACGCGCGATGCCGGTCCACCCTCGAGCATCGCCTGCTCCCAGGCGTCCTTCTCGTACTGCCCGTCGCTGTGAATCACCAGGGGCTTCTTCGACCGCGGGACCGAAACTTTGGCGGTGGCAAACTCGGCCGTAAGCCCGCGTTCAATCTCCATGCGTTCATCCAGGCTCAACTTATCGGCGCGTGCGTCAGCCGCCAGGCCGCAGAGCAACAAAATGCCGGCAGCCAGCGCTATTCCGGTTCGTTGAGCACTTGCGCGATACCGGCCGTTTGCACCGCGATCGGCGCTCTGGCCAGTGCAAAAAACAATGCCGTGACGAAGATGGTAGCCAGCAGACCGCCCTCGGGTCCGTATTCCCCGCCGCTCCAAAGAGGCAACAAATCCCATCGGTAGACGTACCTCGACACTTCAATTGTAAGCCCGCTCAAATTCACACCAAACAACGGCAGAACCGCGTTCCAGCCAAAGTGCAGACCGATCGGCAGCCACAGATCGCGGCTGCGCAGGAATGCGTAACCCAGCAGGACGCCCCATAAGACAGTATTCAGCACGCCCAAACCCGACGCATTTGGATTCGAGCCATGCATCAGCCCGAACAGGACGCCGACCGGCAAAATGGTGGCAAACGGCCCCATCTTCTCAATCAGCAGTTGAAACGCATATCCGCGGAAGATCATCTCCTCGCCCGATGCGGCTAGAGCAAGCGCCGCCAGGTAGAACAGCAAACTCGGCCAGGTAAATGCCGGGTTCGGCCGGAGCACCAAATGCGCGCTGCCGGCCAGCAGCGGCGCCCATAACATCAGGGCCGCCGATCCGCCGCCGAACGCCACGCCCAGCAGCAGATTTCGCGCGGACGCAACGCCTGTCCGCAGGCCGATATCGGTAAATGGGCGCCGGTCGAAGATCCTGATGGTAAGCAGGTTCGCCAGCAAGCCGGCCGCGCATAAACTCACCGTGCCCGCCACCAGCCACCCGAACAGGGCGTAGAACACCGCAGTCAAGAGCCTGAGCGCGACGAAAACCGTAGCCGCAAAGAATCCCACGCGCAGCACAATTCCCCATCGAGGATCACGGGGGGCGGACGGTTGGTTGGTGGGCGCGGGATGGGGTAGACCGGTCATCGTTTTTATTTGGCGGCGGAAACCAATCTAATCCTAACCATAGCCCGCTTCCGCTCCGATAATAAACGTATGCAAGACCATCAAGATCGCCGTGAAAACGACCGGCTGCTTTGCGCGGAAATCGTCCAATTGGTTTGGCAGGATGAATCCCATCATCAGAGAAGATCAGTCGCAAACCTGGAAGACATTTCACTTTCCGGGCTATGCCTCCAGGTCGAGAGCCCTATTCCCACCGGTACTGATATTGCGATGGAATATGGTGACGGCGAACTAGTGGGAACCGTCCGCTATTGCCAGTTTCAGGAGTGCGGCTACTTCCTCGGCATTGAACTGATAGATGGCTGCCGCTGGTCAAGCCAGCACTTCCGGCCGGAGCATTTGCTGGACCCCCTCGACCTGCTGGACCAGGCTGTGCTGCGGCATTCGTCCCTGCTCTCCTAGTTGGGCGGACGGGCACGTGTTGGCGTTCAAACCGATACGCAGTAAACTGCAAAGACGACGCTTCGCATCCTGAATCGCGTTCGTCTTTCATGCGAAACACCAAGCCATTCCCATTGGCGGGCGGTGTGTACACCGCGCTTGCTACCCCGCGCCTTGACGATGCTATCGAAGTCGATGCATCGGCCTTGTTCGATTATCTGGACACGATTATGAACGCCGGAGTCGACGGTGTCGTCTTGTTCGGTTCCACCGGAGAGTTCGTCCATTTCGACGTAGCGGAGCGGATGCGCACCTTAGCGCTCGCCAGCAAGCGTTGCCGCATTCCCCTGCTGGTAAACGTCTCGCATTCGACGTTGGGGGGTGCGCTTGATCTGGCGGAAAACGCTCTGGACTCGTGCGCGTCCGGCTTGCTCTTGATGCCGCCTTACTTCTACCGGTATAACGAGGCGCAGATTTTTGAGTTCTATCGCCAGTTTGCGGTAGCGCTCGCCGGCAGAATGCCGATTTATCTTTACAACATCCCGGCATTCACCAACCCGATTCCGGCCGCCCTCGCAGAACGTCTCCTGAGCACCGGAGAATTCGCAGGCATAAAGGACTCCAGCGGCGATTGGCAGCTGTTTGAGAGCCTGCAAACGCTGCATGCCAATCTGCCTTTTCGCCTGCTGATCGGCAGCGACCCGCTTTATTTTCGGGCGCGCCCTCTAGGAGCCGACGGCATGATTTCCGGCGTGGGGGCAGCGGTGCCGGAGCTCGTAGTCGCGCTCGATCGCGCTCTCGCCGCAAACGATCTGGGGCGCGCCGGCCGGTTGAACACGTTTCTGGACGAATTCATCGCCTGGATCAACCAGTTCCCCGCCACCGCGGGCATCAAACGGGCAGCCGCCGCGCGCGGATGGAAGGTGAACCATTCACACACGCCGTTCGACGAGCAGACTGCGGCCACCCTGCGCGATTTCGAGCAATGGTTCCTCGCCTGGCTGCCGGCGGTTCTGCATGCCTGACCAGCTTCTGTCAACGACGCTTTGCGGCATCCCGCTGCGCAATCCCGTACTGGCGGCATCCGGAACATTCGGCTATGGTATTGAATTCGCAAAGCTGGTTGACTTGAACCAACTCGGCGGGCTGGTGACCAAAGGCCTTTCGCGGGAGCCGATCGCCGGCAATCCGGCCCCGCGCCTCTGGCATACCGAAGGCGGAATGATGAATTCCATCGGATTGCAGAACGTCGGCGTTGCCGCCTTTATCCGTGACAAGCTGCCCAAGTTGCGCGAGTACTCGGTCCCTGTCATTGCCAACGTATTCGGATACTCGACGGAGGATTACGTGGAAGTCGTTCGCGCACTCGAAGACGCTCCAGGTATTGCAGCGTATGAGTTGAACGTCTCCTGCCCGAATACGAAGGAAGGCGGCATCTTCTTCTCCAGCGATCCGGTATCGCTGGCCGGCGTGGTGAGCCGCGTACGGCAGCTCACCAAACGCCCGATGATCGTGAAACTCTCCCCGAACGTAGCCCGGATCGAGCCGTTTGCCGGCGCGGCCGCCGAATCGGGAGCCGATGCCATCTCGCTTGTGAACACGTTTGTGGCGCTGGCGATCGATGTCACGACCCGCGCGCCGCGTATTGGAAATGGCTTCGGCGGTCTCTCCGGACCCGCCATTAAGCCGCTTGCCCTGCGGCTGGTCTATGAAGCGGCGAAAGCCGTGCGCGTGCCGGTCATCGGCCTGGGAGGCATTCTGAGCGGCGAAGACGCCGCCGAATTTCTGATTGCGGGAGCCTGCGCCGTCGAGGTGGGGACTGCCAGCTTCGTCGATCCGCGCGCGCCGCAGCGTATTGCCAGGCAGCTCGGCCAAATTTTACGCCGTTTAAAGGTGAACAGCGTCAGCGAGTTGGTGGGGACGCTGCGCATGCCCGGCGCAAAAGAGAATACGTGCAAAATAGAACCATGAAAGAAAGCATCATAGCTAAAGACGGCCCTAAGCCGGTCGCCCCGTATTCGCCCGGCCTGCGCGCGAACGGATTCGTCTTTTTGAGCGGGCAGATTCCCGCCGACCCCAAAACGGGCGAACTGGTCGCGGGTTCCATCCAGGTCCAGTGCGCGCGCGTGCTGGAGAATTTGAAACTCGTGCTGGAAGCGGCCGGTCTCGGCCTGGAGGACTTGGTGAAGACCACTGTTTTCCTCAAGAACATGGGCGATTTTGCGCTCATGAACGAGACGTACGGCAGTTATTTCCCCGCTACACCGCCGGCCCGGACCACCGTGGAAGTCGCGCGGCTGCCGCGCGATGTGCAGATCGAGATAGAAGGAATCGCGCTCGATAAAGCCAAATAGAACGATCTGGCTATTTGGAATCTTTCGGCTTTAAAGGCTCGTGGGTGCTGTACTGGCTTTGCGGTGGTTCCAGCTTGATTTCCACCAACTGTTCGGCGCCCGCCACATCCACGTTTTTGCCGAAGGTCTGATAGCGCAATTTATGTACCTGTAACTGAATGGTCCCTTCGGGTACCGGCGGGAAGTGCGCGCGCCCCTCCTGGTTCGTGTGCACTTCCCAGTGAACGCGCTTTTTCCTGCCCACTTTAGTGATCTGCCGCGAACCCAGAAAATCCAGAATCACCGCGGCATTGTCCACCGGCTTATCGTACTGGTTCGTGACCAGGATCTTAATGGTGGTCTTGGAATCTTCGCCCAGCAGCGTAAAGCAAAACGCCAAAAGTAAGAAGAGAAGCGCGATTCGAATCTTCATGCTGAGATTATCGCTTAAGACGAACGCGACGCGCGCGTGGTTCCTGTTACTTGAACCATCCATTGGCGGTTTGAACCATCCGTTGGCCGCCGGTCCAAATCTCAGTAGTCAGCAAGCGTAGATCAATCCTTCGGCGTTGATCGCGGGTAATCCGCGTCGCGTCGGGCCACATCCGGCATCGCCGTTCTCTGGGCGCACAGAAGGACGAACTTGCCGGACCCGTTGAGCACTGACGACGAACTGGAGGCATCCTACGTTTTCGAGCCCGAAAACGAAGAGTCTGGCTACCTTCCACAATCCCGACCAAGCGATCGGCGTGAGACGTTTCCTTTCAGCAGCGCTGGGCAGGCCCGGTGGGTAGACCGCCGTTGTCCTTCCCCTCAGCACACAGAAACCCAGAGCGCGGACAGATTGCCTTGACGACCCCGCATATTTCTTCTATTGTATAAAACATATGCCACGTGGGGAGATCTTGGGACCGTTGGAGCAGATCATCCTTCTCGCACTGGTGAGGCTCAAATCGAAGGCGTATGGGATGACGGTGCTTCGCGAGATCGAGCAACGCACGGGACGGAGCATCTCGATTGGGGCCATCTATGCAACCCTCGAACGACTGGAAACAAAGGGCTACGTCAGCTCTTTTACAGGCGACCCGACTCCGGCGCGCGGTGGGCGCGCGAAGCGATTTTTTCGGCTAGAGCCAAGCGGTGAAGAGGCTCTACGAGTGTCCCACGATGCCATTCGCAAGATGATGCACGGGCTGAAGCCTCAATGGGGGATAACGTGACTCCGGATTCCCCTCCGCGCCTGGCGAACTGGCTCCTCCGTTGTTTCCTTCCTGCGATGGATCGGGAAGAGATAATGGGCGACCTAGCCGAAGAGTTCTCACTCCGCACTCAATCGTCGGACTCTTGCTGGTCCTGGTATTGGGGACAAACACTGCGTTCGATTCCGCCCATCGCATGGAAGGCCGCGCGGCAGGGCTGTTGGATTCGCACATTCTCGGTTGGGTTGGGCGTTTACATCGCTGCAGGGCTGCTTGAGTCAGCGGCCGATGCCGCGCTTTCGGGAGTCGTAAATCCGGAATCCTCATTGCGCCCAGTCGTCAGCTTGATCATCGGTCTAGCGACGATGGTGGCCGGCGGGTATGTGGCCGCCAGACTCCGTCCAGGCGCTGAAACGGTCATGAGCGTGATCGTCTTCTGCGCTGTCACGGCGTTGTTGGCTGCGCAAGTGGGCGATGCGCCGCTTTGGTATGGGCTGGCGTTTCTCATCGCCGGGCCGCTCTCTTCGCTCGCCGGAGGAGCACTATTTCTATGGAACAAAAGGTGAGCTGCCTAACCGGGTGGATCAGCTTGTCCCTGATTTTCGTCAGCTCATGCAGCCTTCGAAACCAGAAAGGAGTTCCCGTGACCGCCTTAGCTCAAGAGATCATCGCCTTAGAACGTTCCGCGCTCGATCGCTGGATTACGTTCGATCCGCAAGGTTACCTCGACCTCAGCGCGCCGGAGGTGACGTATTTTGACCCGTTCCGCGACAAGCGCGTCGACGGACTGGAGGCTTTGAAAGCGCTCGTGGAGCCGATCAAGCAATTCAAGGGCACTATCACGGAACCACGCTACGAGATGATCGATCCCAAGGTTCAACAATATGGAAATGTGGCGCTCTTGACGTACAATCTCACGAACTACGGCAAGCTATCAGGCGGTCCGGAGAGCGTGCTTGCCCGGTGGAACTCGAGCGAGATGTACGCAGGGGTTGGGGGAACGTGGAAGCTTGTCCACAGCCACTGGTCGTACACGAAACCGGACGTCAAACCCCGAACACCGTAGTTCGAGCCGGCTTCCGAGCGCAGATGCGTTGAAGTAAGGGGATTCTATGGACCAGCAAACGTTTTCGGCACTGTGCGAATACTTCAATATGGTGCACAGCGTCACTCTCCGAGCGATCGGCGCATTCACAGACCGAGACCTTGATTTCCGCCCAAAGCCGGAGATGCGCACGCCTCGGGAGTTGATCTTTCATGTGTACAGTCAGGAAAAGACCTTAGCGGAGGCCGTCCAGCAGGGACGGTTCACTGCGGAGGCGGCCAGCCGCTCCAGCCCGGAAGAACAGGCAGTCGCAGCGGAACTCCAGGCGCTGATCACAGTGGACGATCTGAGAACATACGCCCAGGCGTGTCATCAAACCGCGCGAAGCATATTCTCCATGATGTCGGAGAATCAGTTGAATCATCCGGTCGAATCACCTTTCGGTACATATCCGGCATGGCGGTATTTTGCGTTCGCCTACGACGAGCATTGGCATCACCGGGGGCAGATTTACATCTATCTTCGCCTGCTTGGAAAACAACCGCCGATGCTGTATGACTACTAAACCCGGCTGTCAGCCAATCTTGGATCGCGAAAACGACTTCGTCAACGGATAGCTTAAGTCATGCACCTTGCCGAAAACTACACGGTACGAAGGTCCGCCAGCGATGTCCGGTTACCGGAACGTGCATCGCACCAGAGAGCGATCACGAGCCAGTCACTCAGATAGGTCCTCCCTACTCGGTCAGTGTTTACAGAAATGCTGCGTTGTGGCCGGTAAGGACCTGGCTGTACTGCGAACTCCAAAAGGAAGCATCCGACGGCCACCAAGGCCAATGGATGGTTCAAGTCACAGTTCCCGGTTTAGCCGCGGTTCGCGTCGACCTGATACTGGGAGGATGCGAATCGGCATTACTTGCTATCCGACTTACGGGGGCAGCGGCATTGTGGCGACCGAACTCGGGATGGAATTGGCTTGGCGCGGGCATGAGGTTCACTTCATTAGCTATGCCAACCCCATCCGCCTGGATCCGGACACGCCCAACGTTTACTATCACGAAGTAGAAGTCTCGACCTATCCGCTGTTTCAATATCCGCCTTACTCCCTGGCGTTGGCCTCGCGGATGGCGGAGGTGGCCGAGCGGCATAGCCTGGACTTGCTGCACGTGCACTACGCGATTCCGCATTCTATTTCGGCCTTCCTCGCGCAGGAGATGACCCCAAACCGGTATTTGCCATTCATTACCACGCTGCATGGCACGGATATCACGCTGGTGGGAACAGACCGGTCGTACTTCCCCATCACCAAGTTTTCCATAGAGCGCTCGGACGGCGTGACCACCATCAGCGAATACATGCGCCAGCGGACGGAAGATTTCTTTGGCATCCGCGAACCGATTGAAGTGATCCATAACTTTGTGAATTGTGATCTGTACCGGCCGGACGAGGAAGCCCGGAGCAAGGGCCGTAAGCGGATTCTGCATATTTCGAATTTCCGGCCGGTGAAGCGGGTGCTCGATTGTGTGCAGGCATTTGCCAAGGTGCGGAAACACGTGGACGCCGAACTGGTGATGGCGGGCGACGGGCCGGACCGGAGTCCCGCGGAGGAACTGGCGCGAGAGCTGGGCGTGGAGGAGCACGTACGTTTTCTGGGCAAGCAGGATCACATGGAGCGTCTGATTCCACGCATGCACGCGCTGCATCTGCCCAGCGAGATTGAGGCATTCGGACTGGCGGCGCTGGAGGCCATGGCGTGCGGGGTGCCCCCGGTGGCGACGCTGGCGGGCGGTGTTCCGGACTTGATTACGCAGGGAGTGGATGGTTTTATGGAACCGGTGGGCGACGTGGATGCGCAAGCGGGGCGGCTGACGGAGATCCTGACGGACGATGCGCTCCATTCCCGCATGGCGGCAAGTGCGCGAAATACCGCCCAGACGCGGTTCTGCACCACTCTGATCATTCCAAAATATGAGGCTTATTACAAATTGGTGTGCGAACGGGGGGAACTTGGGCGGCGGCGGTGGAGTCCAAGTTAATAACTGGCTTGGGATGCCTATAATCGACTAGCGGTAAAATTCAAGGCAATGACGCAACCCACGGCGGGTAATAAAGGTCTGTCCATTCTGGCAGGCGCTCAGAGTGGAGTCTCCGAAGAAGACGCGCGTATTCTCCGCGGACTGAGGGCCGGTATAGAGGACGCCTATGAAGAATTGATTGAGCGCTACGAACAGTCCGTATACGGGATTGTATACCGTCTCCTGGGCAATCAATCGGATGCGTGCGACGTGGCGCAGGAAGTGTTTCTGAAGGTATTTCGCGGCGTAAGCGCGTTCCGGGAACAAAGCAGTTTACGCACCTGGATTTACCGGATTGCCGTAAATGAAGCCCACAACCACCGGCGCTGGTTTGCGCGGCATTGCCGGCGCGAGGTATCGCTCGAAGACGACCGGCCGGAACATCCGAATTCTCTGGAATTCGCCCAGGATCCGGGGCGCTCACCGTTTGAACAGGTATTGAATAGCGAGAACCGGACGCTGATAGAGCGTGCGTTGACGAGAATCAACCCGGTTTTTAGCACGGCTGTGGTTTTGCGAGATATACAGAATTTGAGCTACGAAGAAATTGCTGAGATTTTGCAGGTGTCTTTGGGCACTGTGAAATCGAGGATCCTGCGAGGCCGCGAGGCCTTGCGCCGTGAGTTGACTCAACGGCCCGATCAGGGTTTTGCCGAAGCCTTGGCGTAGGGGAGGGGTAAGTTTTCCAAGAATGGTAAACAAATGACCTGTTGGAGTATGCAGCGCCGAAGCATGGATTACGTGGATGGGAGACTGCGCAAGAGCGAGCACTCCCGGATAGAGGCTCACTTGGCCGAGTGTCAGGATTGTTCCCGGCGCGTCCACGAAATTCACGATGTTCGTGCAACGCTGCATGGACTGCGCCCGGTGAAAGCTCCGGCAGAGCTGCGCCTGCGCTTGCAGATCAGTGCATCGCGCGAACGGAAGGCCCTCATTGAGACGAACGGGTCCCGTTTCCTGCGGATTTGGAACTACTGGGCGTTTCGCCTGGATGAGTTGATGCGGCCCATCACCATTCCGGCGACGGGCGGTTTGTTTTCGAGCATAGTGCTATTTGGCGCTTTGGCATTTACCATAGGCACCACAACGCGAGGCGTCACGTATGAAGTCCCGGTTATGTATGCCGAGCGGGGCGACGCGAACCTGGTACCCGTGGAACTGCGTTCTTCCGTAGTCCTGACGCTGAGCGTGGATAGCAACGGGCGGATTATCGATTACGCAGTACGGGACAAGGCAGGCTCGTTTTCGGGCGACGCAACCAGGCTGCAATACAACAACATTTCCGTTCCCGAAATTCCCAATGCCTTGCGGCTGGCGATGCCCACCAGCAGCGATATACGCATCTCTTTCACGCCGATCATTTTCCGCCCATAGTGCCGTAGAGCCAGATACAAGGGGCATTACCGGCGGTTCCGGGATAGCGTATAGTTTCTGAGATGAATAGTTTTTTGCGGCTCGGCTTCATTCCGCGGGGCTATGACTTGGCATTATTGGTGTTACGCCTGTGGATGGGAAGCGCCCTGTTTCTGAGGCATGGCCTGAACAAGGTTAGCGGCTTTTCCCGCATGGCGGCGCATTTCCCCGACCCTTTTCATATTGGCGCGCGCCGCAGCCTGGCGCTCGCCGTGTTCTCCGACGCGGTCTGTTCGCTGCTGCTCGTTTTAGGATTGGGAACGCGTTGGGCGGCGCTCATTGTTGCCATCAACACCGGCGTGGCATTCGTGATGGTGCATAAGTTTCAGTTGATGGGCGATGGAAGCGGCGAATTGGCGTGGGTCTATTTCGGGGCGGCGTTAACGCTGTTTCTGGCGGGCGGCGGACGGTTCAGCGTCGATGGAAGGGACTAGCGGATCAGCGTCATCTTCCGGCTCGGCAAAGTATTCATTGTAGACATCGTCGTTAAATAAGCCGGCCATCTTGACATCTTTGAGCGGCAGCGTGATGTAAAACTGCTCCGGCTCCAGGTCGGTCTCCCGGAGTACGTCCTGATAGAACACCAGCCGGAATGTTTCCAGCGTGTCTTTATCGCGATAGCCGCTGATGAACGGCAGCAAGCGGAAATAAAACTCCTGCGGGTCCAGATTAGGGGATTCCGCGACCCAGCCAACGTACCATTTGCGGCTGTCGAGCGTAATGGAGAGCAGCAGCTTGTCCTTCTCGGCGCGGTGCAGCAGCCGGATGAGCGAATTCCCATGCCGGCGAATCTCGATATCCTTGGCGCGCTTTTTATCGATGCGGAGATTCACAAGAAGGGCGAAGGCAGGCCCCATCAGCAAGGCGAGAGCGCTGACTCCGGAATAGTTGAATGGCGAAAACCAGAACCACAAACGAGCGGCGGCCGCGCCCACCGGCGTCAGGCCGATCATCAGATCCACGATCCGGGCGATGGACGCCAGGCAAATTCCGGCGATAGCGGATTGGAACAGCAGCCGGTACCCGTCCAGACGCTGGGCGCCGAAGCGGAAGAAATGAGTGAGATGAACGAAGAGAAAGCCGCCGATCAGCGGCAATAGCAGGAGATTGTAAGGCATGCGCCAGGCTTAGGCGCCTGTTTTAGCCGGTCTCAAGAATGTGATGCCGCGGCGCTTACGGAACCGTTCATTGGCTTTGGAAAGCTTCTCAATGGTCTCTTTGACCTTGGGATCGCGCAGCAGGGCTTTCCCATTCACAATGGTTCTTCCATCGAAGGTCACGTAAGATATCTTGTCGCCGTTCGAATCGGACATGCCAACGCCTCTAGCTTTAGAATAACGCCTATTTGCCGTCAGGCGCGGGCCCGCAGCGAATAGTCTTCGTCATTGCGGGTCAAATTCGGGCTGTAATACGGGTCGCCGGCGATCACTTTATCCCATTTGAAGCGCATGCCCGCCACTTCTTCGGGGTGCGGGATAAGGTCCTTTGAGGTTTTCGAAAGCGATTCGTGATGATAGAGCAAAGCATGCGGCGTATAGAGATTTCTGTAGCCGAAGGAGGCGATTTTCAGGCACAGATCGATATCGTTGAAGGCCACCGCAAACTGCGCCTCATCGAAGCCGCCGGCCTGCCAAAAGGTATCGGCGCGGGTCATGAGGCAAGCCCCGGTGACGGCGCTGACGTTGCGGATCACGTCGCTGAAATCGAAGTAGTGAGGCGTCTCGCCGGGTAATCCCTTGAAGGCGTGGCCGCAGTTATCAAAGAGGCCCATAACTACTCCGGCGTGCTGGATGGCGCCATTCGGATAGAGCAGCTTAGCTCCCACGGCTCCAATGTCAGGACGCAGCGCGTGTTCGAGCATCGCCTCCAGCCAGCCGGGCGCGATGACCGAAGTATCGTCGTTCAGAAAGAGCAGGACAGGCGAATGACATTCTTTCGCGGCGGCATTGTTGATTGCCGAGTAGTTGAAAGGCTTGTTGCGCCAGTCGATATAGCGGAGGTTGGAGCGAGTGGCTTGGAACAGGTGGACCAACCGCTCAATCGCGGTATTTTTGGAGTTGTCAATGATGACAACATCGTAATCGGTGTAAGTAGTCTTCTCGTAGAGGCTTTCGAGGTTGGTACGCAGCGTTTCCACGCGGCCTCCGGAAGCAATGATGATGCTGACCTGGGAGCCCGCGGGTACGTTATGGCGCACACGCCAACGTCCAGCGATGCTTCCGGGCTCAACTGCTGAGCCTTCACCGGCTGTGAGGCAATGGCCTTCGAGCGCTTTCCTAGCGGCTTCCAATGCATAACTTTTGTTGTCGAGAGAGGTTGCGGTGGAAAGGACTCCGGCCCGCCAATGATAAAGCACCTTCGGTATGTGCCGGATTTGCGCGGCGCGCGCGGATGCCCGCAGGATCAGATCGTAATCCTGGCTGCCGTCGAACTCCGGATTGAGGAAACCCACCGCTTTCGCCAGATCGCTGCGGAGAACCAGCAGATGAGAAACATAATTTTCCGAGAGCAGCAGGTCAGGCGACCAATCGGGTTTGAAGAACGGCGTGGAGCGCCGGCCTTTGGCGTCGATTTTGTCTTCGTCGCTGTAGATCAGGTCAGCCGCCGGGTCTTGATTGAGCGCTTCGCAAACATACGCCAGCGCGTGCGGAGCCAGCGTATCGTCGTGATCAAGGAAGCAGAGGTAATCGCCTGTTGCGATTTCCCACGCAGCATTGCAGGCGCGGGAAATCCCACCACGCTGGGGCCGGTAGACCACTTTGATGCGGTCGTCTTTCGCGGCGAACTCTTCCAGAATCTGGCGCACTTCCGGGAGGGACGATGCGTCGTCGGCCAGGCAAAGCTCCCAATTCTGATAGGACTGATCCAGCACGGATTGCAGCGCGGCGGTCAGTTCGGCGGGATCGGTGTTGTAGACCGGCGTGAGAATGCTAATCAGGGGATGGCGCGAAAAGGACGGAAGCTTCAGCTCGATCAGATCGTTATCGGGACGTTCAAACTCGTGGATCCAGCGCTGATAATCGGAAGCAAAACCCTTTTCATGATCGATCTCCACAAAGGTTTTGGCCTCGCGCACCGTAACGCCTTGCGAGATCACGCGCAACGTCAGCGGATAGCGGCCTTTGGAAAGAGCCAGCGAATCGAATTCCATCGTGAAGCCGGCCTGGCCGTCCGTATCCAATACCGGGTGAGCCTTTTTGACATCGGGGCGCGGCACATTCGGTTTCGTTCGCAGCGGAGGCAGTCCTGGAATTTCCACTTCGACAGCATCTACACCACCCTCCGCCAGACACCATCCACGCACCGTAATCAGTCCGCTGCGAGGCCGGGTTTCGGTAACCAGCGGCTCATCACAGACCAGAATCGTGTTCTTGCGGCCGAAATTCGGCGATGCGCCATTTTCCGCGTTGGCGGGAAGAAATTTTTTGACGAGGTTGCCGGCCGCACGAAGCGTACGCCACAGCCGCCCGGTGGTCAAATCCATGAGCACCCGGTCGACGCGAACGATAGAGGCCTGGTGGCTGTCGAGCTGCCCTTGCTGGGCTTCCAGCATCTCCAGAGTGCGCGCCAGATGAAGTTCGGAGGCTCTAAGCTCAGACCGAAGCTGACGAATTTCCTGCTGAGCAGCTTTTAGACGCTCTTCAAACAAATCAGGCTGATACATTCCCCACTAGCTAAAACGATAGCAAGTCAAAACGATGCGAAAGCCTAGCCCACCTTACATCGTCTAGTGTTCTACACTGAGGCTTGCCGCGCAAGCTAGGGCAGCACTTTCTTATTCTCGACACGGTTTTGGAGCGGTTAGCCGAAGCTGCTTGCGGGACGCATACCGCACGGGCTATCGAGATCGGGCCGGGCCGGGGCGCTCTGACACGGCATCTGCTGCCGCGCACCAGCGAGTTGCATGCGGTGGAACTGGATAACCGGCTCGCCTACCTGTTGAAGAAGAAATTTGCGAACGAGCCGAACTTACAGGTGCATGAGGCTGACGTGCTGGAGACGGACCTGGGCCAGTGGGGAGAAGCGGCGATAGTGGGCAACCTGCCGTATTACATCACTTCGCCGATTATTGAAAAATTTCTGGCTATGGACGAGCGTTTTGCCACCGCAGTGTTCCTGGTTCAACTGGAAGTAGCGGAACGTTTAGTGGCAAATCCAGGCACCCGGGACTACGGGTATCTGACGGTTGCCACTCAACTGGTGTGCGCGGTCGAACTGGTTTGCAAAGTGCCGCCGGAGGCGTTCGATCCGCCGCCCAAGGTGCATTCGGGAGCAGTGAAATTCCGCCGCAAGCAGCAGGTGACGGAAAATCTGCCCGAGTTGTTGAAGTTTGTGGGCCGCTGCTTTGCACAGAAGCGAAAAACACTGAGGAACAACTTGCGGCCGTTCTTCGGCGCGATGGCGGATGAGTTGCCCGAGGCCGGACTGCGGGCCGAGCAACTCACGCTTGCGCAATTCCAGGATCTGTATGCGCGGCTGCGATCGGCTCAACTCGGGTTAAATAAACTTGCCCAGTAGCGCCGTCAGCGTGTTGGATGCATTTTGCGCTTTCGGGGTAGAGCCGGACGTGCTGCCGTGCACCTGCAGATTCTGGCTCATTTGACTGAGTAACTGATTGAAATATTGAGCAGATGTGCTGGCTGCAACTCCCTTAGCGGATCCGGCTTGGCGGGCTGCATTGCTTAGGTTCTGAAAAACATCGGACAGCTGGTTCAATTGCGCGGGATTAAGATTCATTGCGCCTCCTGCGCGAGTTAGAGCACATCGAATGCCAGCAGATCAAAAGCTTGGCAGACAACGACTTAGGATCGCTGCGGCTGTCCGCATGATTCGGAATTTGCCAGGGGAAGCGTCGAAATCGCACGCCGGATGGCAGGAAATTGACAATAGCCATTCAGTCTAGAGCTGTTTTCGTACACTGAGACTTCATGATCAGGGCTCGTTTTGCGCCCTCGCCGACAGGGTATTTGCATATCGGCAGCGCGCGCACTTTTATCTTTAACTGGCTGTATGTGCGCAAGCATCACGGCACGATGGTGCTGCGCATAGACGATACGGATGTCGACCGCAACACGCAGGCATCGCTCGATTCCATCTTTGCCGGATTGGACTGGCTGGGATTGGGGTGGGACGAATTCTACCGGCAATCGGAGCGGTTGGACTTACATCGCGAACTGGCGTACGATCTGCTGGCGAGGGGGTTCGCCTACCGCGATTTCGTCCCGGCAAGCGAGGCGGCGACGCAGGAAAGACCGCACGGCGAGGGGCCATGGCTTTGCAATCCGGAGATGCGCGCCTTGTCGAACGAAGAAAGCGACAGGCGGGCCGCGGCGGGCGAGCCGTTCGTGATTCGCTACCGGGTGCAGCGCGATCCAGCCCAGGAGGTCTCGTTCACGGACGAAGTGTTTGGGCTGCAAGCGAAACTGACGGCCGACGTCGAGGATTTCGCGCTGCTGCGCAGCAACGGCATGCCGACCTACCATCTGGCATCCTGCGCGGACGATATCGACCTGAAGATTACGCACGTTATCCGCGGACAGGATCACCTTTCCAACACTTTCAAGCACATTTTGATCTTTATGGCGGCGGGCGCTGCCGCGCCGCGCTTTGCGCATCTGCCGCTGTTGATCGCACCGGATGGATCCAAATTGTCCAAGCGCAAACACGGGCCGGTGGTGAGCGTGACCACTTACCGGGATCACGGTTTCCTGGCCTTGGGTTACATCAACTTCCTTTCGCTGCTGGGCTGGTCGCCGAAAGACAACCGGGAGCAGATGACGCTTTTGGAGCTGCAGAACGGATTCAACTTCGAAGGCGTGAACCGCAGCAACGCCGTGGTGAATTTTAGCGAAGAAGATCCTATTGATCCGAAGGCGCTATGGCTGAATTCACAGCATTTGCGGAGCATGCCGGTAGAGCAACTGGCCCCGCTGGTGCGCGCCGCGCTGGCTGAGCATGGTTGGGCGCCCTATGGCGACGAGCAATTCTTTGAACACACGGTGGATACGATTCGCGCACGGTTCTCGACGCTGAACGATTTCCCGCTCAAAGGGCGCGCGTACTTCAGCGACGATTTTGAGATTGAACCGAAAGCACTGGAAAAACTGGATGCACCAGGGGCGCGCGAGTTGCTGCGCGTGCTAGCCGAACGGCTGGCGGCGAACCCGGAGTTTACCGAGGCGAGCGTGGAGGCAGAGTTGCGAAAGCTGGCGGAAGAGCGGGGCGTCAAGGCGGGCGTGCTGATCAACGGCAGCCGGGCAGCCCTCACCGGCCAACCTGTGGGACCGGGCGCGTTCGCGGTGTTCGTTTGCGTGGGGCGGGAGCGGGCCATCGCCCGGTTGCGGAACGTTTAATGGCTCCCAAAGTATTGATTGGATTGGGCGGGTTACTCAGCGATCCCTCGTGCTGCGTGATCAAGAACGGGCGTATCGCGTCAGCCGTGGAGCAGGCCAAAGTTTCCCGGCAGGACCGTCCGGGCACATTTCCGGCCGAGGCGTTTGCGCTGGCGCTCGAAGTGGCCGGGGTGCGGGAATCAGAAATCGACGGCGTGGCTTTGGCGAGGCCCTTTTCGGTGGGGCCGGAGAGCGACGCGCAGCTGGAATTGCGGGCGCGTTTTCCACGCAGCGAGATTGTAGTGGTGGAGCATCACCATGCGCATGCGGCTTCGGCGTACTATGCGTCGGGGTTCGATTCGGCATCGGTGCTGAGCGTGGATCGTGCTGGAGATTTTCGATCAGCGGTGCTGTTCCGGGGAGAGAAGACGCAACTCACGCCGGTGCGCGAGTTGTATTTCCCGGATTCGCTCGGCGATCTGTTCAATCGGGTGACCGAGATGCTGGGATATGAGCCGCGCGCCGATGAGCACAAAGTGCAGTGGATGTCGGCATCGGGCAAAGCGGCGTACCTGGACGTGTTTCGCAAGATATTGCACGCGGAGAACAAGACCAAGCAAACCTGGCCGAAACTGGAGCGCGGCTACTTTGACGCGGACCGTTTAACGCAGGGCGGATTCAGCGCGCGGTTCTATGACGAGACCGGAATTCCAGCCAAGGAGCCGCTATCGCAGGAAACGAAGGCAGACCTGGCGTGCAGTCTGCAAACGGCCATTGAAGAGACAGTGAGCGCGATGGCGACGGCAGATGGAAATTTCTGCATCGCGGGCGGTCTCGCGTTGAATGCGCTGCTGGTGCAAGCGCTGGAACTGCGTTTTCAGAACGTGTTTGTACAGCCGGTGGCGGGCAACGCGGGTACGTCTCTGGGCGCGGCCCTGCACGCCTGGCATAACTTCTACGGCCAGACAGCCCGGGCGCCATTTGAAACGCTCTGCCTGGGTCCTGCTTATGACGCGGCGCAGGTAAAAGGCGTATTAGAGAACTGCAAACTTCGATTTCACCTGCTGGCCACGGAAGGTGAGTTGATCGCGCAGGCAATTGAGACGCTGAGCGATAACAAGATCGTCGCGTGGATGCAAGGGCGGATGGAATTCGGACCGAGGGCCTTGGGAAACCGCAGCATTCTGGCGTCGCCGTTGAATCCTTACTCCACGGAAAACTTGAACGTATACATAAAGCACCGCGAGAGCCACCGGAAGTTTGCGGCTTCGGTGCCGGAGGAATACGCACAAGAATATTTCGAAGTGGGTTCCAACGCGCGCTACCTGGCGACCGTGGGCACGGTCAGGCCAAAGCACCGGAAGGTGTTTTCGGCGGCGCTTCTGAGCGGGGATTTGATCCGTGTTCACACCGTGAGCAAGGAGGAGAATCCGTTGTATCATGCGCTGTTGACCGCAGCCGGGAAAGCCACCGGATTGCCCGTGCTGTATAACACCAGTTTCAATTTATTCGGCGATCCACTGGTGTGCACGCCGCGCGATGCCGTGCGGAGTTTCTATTCGTCGGGTATCGACGCTCTTTTTGCAGGCAGCTTCTATTTGGAAAAATGACGCGCTTCGGCGAGGACCTTGTCCACGGCGGTCTGGGTAATCGGGTGATAGCCTGCGCGGGCTTCGGCGTAGACTTTGCGGGCGAGGATTTCCCCTTCGGGAGTTTTGGCGAGCGCAGCGTAGAGCGGCTTCACCAGGCTTGTCCGGCCGACTTCCTGCAGATAGCTTTCGAGGCGCGGGTAGGCGGCCTGGTAGGTGTTCTCAATCGCAATCAGCAGCCACTCTTCGAGTATTTCGTGATTGCCGGAGCGGGTCAGATTCCAGTTGGCGTCCAATGCGGATAGCTTCGCGTCAGTTAAAGGACGCGGCAAGGTCTTTAGATATTCCAGCCACTCCTGGGTGCTCCACGTAGTTAGCGGAGCAGGAGCCGAGGCGACCTCCTCCAGACGCGGTGAGCGGGAACGCGGCGCGGAGGCGGGCAAGCCTGCATCATTCACCCAGTTGTCTAAGGGAATCTGCAATGCTTTCTCCGGGAAGCGCGCGAAGAGCTCCTGGCGCAGGTACTCCAGTGCTTCCGCGGTCGTAATGCTTTGGAATGCGAACCGGTCGAAGTAGGAGCGAATGAAGACATCGAAGACGCCACGGCCAAAGACCTGCTCCATCTGACGGAGAAAGAGCGCGCCTTTGAAATACGGGATGTAGGTGCAGCCTTCATCGGGATCGCGGCCGGTAAGGTCGACGTGCAAAATCTGGTCGGCCGGGGGGAGCTCCGATAATTCTTTCTCCAGCTCACGGCGATCGAGCACCTGCTCCATGAGCGCCTGCTCGCGGCCGTAAACTTCTTCCTTGATGCGATTTTCGAGATAAGTAGTAAAGCCCTCGTTCAGCCAGAAATCGCGCCAGGTCGCATTCGTCACCAGGTTGCCCGACCAGGAATGCGCGAGCTCATGCGAGATCAGGCTGACCAGGCTCTTGTCGCCGGCGATAACGGTGGGCGTCACAAAGGTCAAGCAGGGATTCTCCATGCCGCCAAACGGAAAGCTGGGCGGCAGAACCAGCAGGTCGTAACGGCCCCAGCGGTACGGCCCGTAAAGCCGCTCAATGGTTGTGACCAGGCGCTCGGTATCTTCAAACTCACGCGCGGCGGCGGCCAGAACGGGCGGCTCGGCGTAGATGCCGGTGCGTGGACCCAGTTCCACGAAATCCAGATCGCCGATCGCCAGCGCGATGAGGTAAGGCGGGACGGCCAGATTCATTTCAAACGCGCGGCCAGCAGTCCGGTTTGCGCTCATGAGCACACGCAGATTTTCCGAGGGTTCAATGCGCGCATCGTAGGTGATGCGCACGCCGGGCGAATCCTGCAAGGGAATCCAACTTCGGGCGTGAATCGACTGATTTTGACTGAAAAGAAACGGATGCTGTTTGCCCGCCGTTTGCCTGGGAGTGAGCCATTGCAGGCCGCTGGCGCCGGGGTGAGTCGTATAACGAATGCAAACCGAATCGTCACCCGCCGGTAGTTCGATCGTAAGCGCACTGCCCAGTACCGGGTCGCGTGGACCGACTTCAAAGGAGAGTTCTTGCGCACCCGCGGTGACAGCATGAATCTGCAGATCGCGGGTATCCAGCACGAGCGGTGCATCCGGATCAGAGCGCTGCAAGCGAAGCTGCGCCGTGCCGCTCAACACGCGTTCGTCAAAGGAGGCGCGCAGAGAAAGCGAACAGTGCGTGACACGCACACGGTCCGGCTGCGAGAAAGAGTGAACGTCGAAAGCGTTCACGGGCGTTTCGCGAAGTAAGCGCGCATGCCTTCTTCGGCCAGCCCAAGAGAACGGGCCAGTTCGACCTTGCCCAGATTGTATTGAAATTGGGCGGAGATGAGATTTTCGTCGGCATCCGCCACGGATTGTTGTGCCTGCATAATCTCGACCGTGTTGGTCACTCCGGCGGCAAAGCGGTCGCGCGCTTGTTTCAGCGTTTCGTTGGCAAGCTGCACGTTGGTTCCCGCAACATCGACCTGGTCAGCCGCGGATTTGAGATCGAGCAGAGAGCTGCGCACTTCATAGTCGATTTGACCGCGCAAGTTTTCCATCTCGTTGCGGCGGTTGCGCAGTTCGGAGTTGTTCTGAAGAATGTCGGCCTTAATGCGGCCTCCGTCAAAGATGTTGAATTCGATAGCGCCGGTCGCGGTAAACACGCCGTGCGAATTGTTGAGCAAACGTAAGCCTTCGTCGCCGTACCTGCCGCTGGCGGTCAACGTCGGGTAGCGTTCGGCTTTAGCGGCGCGCAGCGTAAATTGCGCGGCAATCACGCGAGCTCTGGCGGCCTGAAAATCGGGCCGGTGTTCATACGCCTTCGCCAGGGCCTCTTTCAGCGTGACAGCTTCGAGCGGCACGGACGGCGAGGGGTCGGCGACGGTGAAGTCCTGACCGGAAGGTAAGCCAGTGATGCGGCCCAGAGTGAGCTTGTCTTTCTCAAACTGGTTCGTAACCGACACCAGCTGTTGCTGGCGCTGCTTCAATTCCACTTGCGCGCGCAGCACATCGATAGCGATCGCCACACCGGCATCGTGCCGGCGCGTGGCGTTGTTAAAGACGGCAGTGTCGGCCTCAATTTCAGCGCGCTTTGCGGTGATGCGCGCCGCATCCGCGATGATCTGCAAGTAAGCGTTGCCCACCGCCTGCACCACCAGGTCACGTGCGTTTTTGATGCTCAGCATCGCCGCCTTGGTCTCTTCGCGAGAGCCGCGGAAAGTACTCAAGGCGCTGAAATCGAACAGCGGTATGGTAGCGCTGGCTTGCGCAGTCTGGTAGGAATACGGCCTGACGATAGTAGGGATCTGAAAGCCAAGATTGGGGGGAAGAGCGACGTTGAACCCCAGCGCCTGCAGATTGATCTGCTGCTCCGTCATACTGAGCTTGCCGTCCACCTTAGGGAGTAGCCCGGCCAGGGCACGCAGGCGCTGCGCCCGGACCTCGTTGCTGGATTGTTCGCTGGTCAGCAGACCGAGATTGGCTTTCAATCCACGCTCAATCGCATCCTGGAGGGTCAGCGCAAGGGGAGTAGCCGAGGCGGTACCTTGGGGAACGCTTCCCTGAAAGCTGGGATCGCCCGTAACCGGCGGCGGAGAATACTGCGCCTGCGCCGCTTGGCTTTGCCCAAAGGCCTTTGGACTCAGCAACGCGACGGAGAGCAGACCGATGGCGGCATATTTTTCTTTATTCATTCGATTGCAGGAACAAGATCCCCGTAGTTTAAAGCGGTAATACAATGCGTTCGATGCAGGAACGCGGCCTTTTGTAGCACTCTCGGAAAAAATATTTAAGCTCTTAACTTTGTTTTAAAGGTTGCGTTTCAGAAACGAGCATATCTCATAGCCTGTCAAGTACTTAAACGGAAATTCGCCCATGGTGTAGTGGCCGCAAAGCAGTTCCACTGCGTCGTGATCCCACTTGAAGCGGCGCGCGCCCGCGATCACTTCTTTCGACAGATGCAGCGGGAACGTGGTGTCATAGCGCGTGTAAATGAACTTGGAGCGATGCTTCTTGCTAGTAAACAGGTCCCAGTAAGCGGGCGGGCTGACCGCTAGCCACAATTTGCGCAGCGTGGGAAGATCCACGGCGGTCTGCAGGCTCTCACGAATGTGGCGTGACGACAGACCTTCCCAGACCACGTCCGCAAAGTAGGTGGAACAATGGTTGAACATGTTCACGCGAATGCGCGGATCATGGGCGCTGGCTAAGAACGCATAGCAGGAACCCAGGCTGGTGCCCACGATGCCCAGGTCCGTGAAGCCTTCCTGTTCGAGCCAGTCGAAACAAGCGCGCGTGTCGATCACGGCTTGCCGCGTGGCGTCTACCGTACGGCAGATATTGGCGGAAACCGCGTAATCGGCGCGCGTCATGCCGGCAGGCATTCGGGCATCGTGATAAGGCAGACTTAGACGAAGCACCGAAATGCCGAGGCGCTGCAATCCGGCGCACAAGGCATTGTGCTGGGGCAGTTTGGAATTCCAGTGCGGTAACACGACTACGGCCTTCTTGCCGCCTTGGCGGGCCGGAAACCAGAGTGCGCGCACTGTGTTGTTCTCCGGGTATGGCGTTGGAACGGGAGAATCGAACTCGAGCCAGTTGCCGGCCATTTTGAACTGGGACGGTTTGTCGTAGCCAAAAAACTCATGGCTGGAAGCAATGGCGCGCTCATTCAGCTTGACGATGTAGTCGACCGGATCCGCGCCGTCGGGTGGAAAATCGCGCGCGCACGGCCAGTTTTCCGCCCATTCCAGCCCGTAGTCAAAAGGCCGCACGGTGCGGTCGGTTGAGCGGAAAGCGAGATCGTTTTCCCATTCATGAATCCACTTACTGTAGCGGCGCGCCGCCGGACGCAGCAATGCTCTCATTGCGCCGGAGCCAACTGGAAAACATGCGGGCGCGGCCGCGCGGCGGCCCTTTGGCGGGCCACAATTTCGTTATCGAGCGTGTCGATGGCTTTCAGAGTATCTTCCAAATGTTCTAAATCCAGGGCTTGCATCTGCGCTTGAAAAGTGTGAACACGCTGTTGGTGTACGTCGAGGTGCTTCACGGTGAGGTCGCGAACTTCCAGCGCCTGCCGCGACATGGGCGTATCGAGAATCGCCAGGTTGACGGCTTGCGCCAACTCGGCCTCGTTCCATTCGCCAATAGCCGCGCCATCGATCGAGAGCTTGTAGCGGCCGGCGGTGAGATTCCGGACCTGCAGCATTTGCTGGTTCAGCGCCGCGGTCACGTCGGAACTGCGAATGGCCAAGGCCAAGCTATGATCACGGTCCTGAGCCAGCATTCCGGCGAACGGCAGTGGCAGCGACTCATCGGTTTGCGTCCAAACGAATGGAGCACCGGCATGCAAATCCGTCACTTGGGCAAACTCCGATTGGGTCACTTTGCCGCTCTTGGCATCCAGGCTGACGGTGGATACCACAGCGCGCGCGTCCCAGGACTTGAGTAACGCTTCCGCCATGATAAGGTGGCCGGCCAGACCGGGATGAACGCGATCGGGGATGATTTTCGGCGCGAGCGCCGGGTCGGAAGTATTGGCCTGGCGCAGCATATCCACCGCCGGCGTATTGAGATCGGCGAAATCGAGCTTGGCTTCGACCGCGTAGTTGCGAATCCAGGCGCCGTATTTCGCAAGCACGGCGTTGTAGCCATCGGGCTGCAGCGTAAGCGGGCGCGTGACGTCGTCAAAGGGTGAAGGATCGATGGCGGTAATGCGGAGCGCCGGAATGGAGCGGCGCATCGACTCCACTATGTGTTTGTAACCCGCGAAGAAAGTTTCATCGTTGGCCGGAACGTGAGTTGCGTAGCCGCCGTCATTCATGCCGAGCATGATGGTCATGACGGTTGGATGATAGGCCAGGACATCGCGGTTGAGCCGCACATCTATCGGGCCGCCGGAGCCGCCGGTGACACGATCGCCGCCCCAACCCGAATGCACAAAACGGACATTGAGCTTTGGGTAGCGCGTGACAGCGTACAGCTCCGTGAGCATGCTGTAAAGACGCTGCTCCGTGATGCTGTCGCCGTAGAAGACGACGGTATCGTTCGTATGCAGATAGAACGTTTCAGCCGGTGGAGGCGCGGCCGGCGCGAGCGCAACCAGGGCGGAGGCCAACAGACAAGTGGCCGAAACAATAGCGGCAACGCGAAACTTCCGGTAGGCAGTATTCACAAACTAATAGGTTAACGCTGACTCACCTGGCCAACGGAAACGCGCCGGTTGAACTCGGCCGACCCGTTGCGCGGAACGCTTAGCGTCTGCCAGCGATCGGAGCAGACGTGCTTGGCCAGCATGACGATCTGCCCGCAATGATAGGCATAATGCGTGAGCTGACGGTTGATCGCCTGCATCACGGAATGCGCTTCGCCGCGAACAGTGATCGTGCGGGACAGATCGGCATCAGAAAGCGGCTCTAACGCGCTGAAGACCAGCCGCCAGCCCTCTTCCCAAGTTGCCAGGAGAGCGGCACGGGTTGCCGGAGGCTCAATAAACTCGCGATCGCGATTGCGATCCGGCTTCTCCCCGTCAGTGTTCAGGAAATCCGTCCAGCGTGAGCGCATGTTACCGGCCATGTGCTTTACGATGAGCGCAATGGAATTCATCTCGGGGTCCAACACGGTCAAGAGTTGTTCGTCCGTGACCTGGCTCATCGCTGCGTCCCCTAATTTCTTGTAGTGGCGGAACAGGGTCGACGAATCTTCCAAGTAAGAGGTTGTGAATTGCAGGGCCATACCTTTATTATTGCGGCTGGTCACTCTGGAGAGATTGGGGCCGCGCCAGCCAGAACGCCAGGCCAATCAGGATCAGCGTCGCGCTCAGATAACATGCCCAGGCGAACAGCATCACCGGAGGCTCCAACCAGAGCGGCTTCACCGAGGACATCCTACTCAGCACCTCGCCCACGCCGAGACTATTGAACTGAGAGAGATGGAATGCGGCCACGGCGCCGCCGGGGCGATGCGCGGTCAAGCCGGTGTAATAAGGGATGGACACGAAATGAACCGTGTACACGTCAAGTGCCGACATGATCAGAACTAACGACGGAATTACCCAGGAACGCAAACGCCTTGGTGTCAGCGTTTGCAGGCCAACCACAAGCAGAGTGATCTCCGCGGCAATCACAGCGTACATGTACCATCCCATGGAGGTGGATGCGCCTTTGGTCAAGAACAGCAGCAAGACATTATAGAGCTGGCCAATCCAAAAGAGGGCGTAGATTGCGGCGAGCGGATAAAGGTGCTTGCGTTGTCTGAAGTCGGTGGACGCCACAAGAACCCCCAGCACGCCCGCGGCAATGAGCAGAAAGAGAAAATGATACATCCAGGAGCGCACCTGCAGGGAACTCCAGCCGCCGAACCAGATGTGCGAGAGAAGAATGGAGTCGATTGCTCCGCGCCAATTGACAGCACGAATTCCCTCCCAAAACTGCCGCCCGGTATAGTGGCGAACCGTGACTGCCTCCAGCAGTCCGGACCAGGTTCCGGTGTAGATCCGGTTGCGCACATACCACCAACCGGAGATCAGCAGCGCTACTCCCGCCGCGGAGAGAGCATGCAGGCTGATTTGACGCCGTTTGCCTGGTTCGCTTGCTTGCCAGAATCGCCAGACAAAGATTGCACCCACTGCGGGTATGGCAGTCAGAAAATAAGCCTTCGTCAGCAGCCCCAGCCCGAGAGCTGCTCCGATCCAGATACCTGTCTTCCGGGGAACTGTTTCCTCCACGACGTCCAGACACACTAGGGTGAGCCAGGAAAAAAGGACGATGCCAAGACATTCGTTTCCCACGCGCGCGACATCGATCAGCAAGCCCGGCAGGGCGGCGAACAAGGCGGCAACGCATGTAGCAGTGGCGGAATTGCCCAAAACGCGGCGCGCCACCAGGAAAACAAGGGGAATAGCCAGTGAAGCGATGAAGATACTGAAATATCGCACCACGAAAACCTGGCTAAGGAGGGACGCACCCGGCAGCAGACGGCAGAACACGGACGCGAGCCAGTAATAGAGCGGCGGCTGTAGCGCTTCATAAATGGGTGGTCCGGAGGGATCCGGTTGACGGGACCAGTCGAGCGGGATGCTCCGAAGCTGCTGCACCCGGATAGCCCGAGCGGCAGCAGGTAATTGCCAGTATTCATCTTCGGAAAGGGAAGGCTTAACAGGCGTCGCAGCCATCGGGGCCAGTTGCATGGAAGCCTGCACTCCGCGCGACACCGGCTCGCCGCGGTCGATCAGCAAGCGGTTGCTAGTCCTCAGTCTCTCGACAAAGGCAAAATGCGCCCATTCGTCATAGCCCTCCCACAAGGGCACAAACGAGCAATAAAACACTCCGCGAACAATAAAGCAAAGCCAAACTGCGGCGACGAACCAGACCGATCGCCAATAGGGAACGACATTCATATGGGGCCGAAAAGAGTACATAGAGGGTTGAAAACTCATCAGTAATAAACCGGCCGCAAAAGCCGTCGCGGCAGCACTACCTTCGCGCGCCAGGAGTTTCGCATCGCCGCGCGTCGGCCGAACCACACACTAGATGTGAACAAGCAGAACGACCGGAGTCCAACGCTTGCCTCCTCGGCTGTCGTGGCTAAGCATCGCTGTATCAACAGAAGAATAACGCGAGTGCCGGGCGCGTCCGTCTTGCCTACCACATCTATACTTGATAAGCAGCGTTCAACCGCTCCGCTTTGCCGGCGCAGCGCCGCAGCCAATATGTGTGTTGATAAGCCTACCGTCTCAACCCCCTCCCGCAACACGGAACGCTTGAGCTGGCAAGTGCTTTGCCTGGCCGCATTCATTGCTGCTGCCGCAGTCATAGCGAGACGCCCGGATGTATTGTTGAATGCCCAGTTTTACGCTGAAGACGGCGCTGTCTGGTACGCCGACGCGTATAACTTGGGCTGGATACACGCCCTGGGAATAACCGCAGGCGGGTATCTCAACTCACTCCAGCGCCTGGTGGCGGCATTCTCCTTGCTGTTCCCGCTTCGTTATGCACCCCTGGTGATGAACGTCTTCGGGATTCTCATTCAGGCCCTGCCGGCCTTCTTCCTTCTTACCCGGCGCTGCTCAAACTGGTGGCCTCTTCGAGTGCGCGTCCTTCAAGCCGCAATCTATATCGCCATCCCCAATTCCAGCGAAATTCACGTTGTCCTCACCAACGCTCCATTTCACTTCGCCCTGCTCACATTTCTTGTGGCGGTAGCCGCACCGCCCTCCAACCTCCGGTGGAAAATTTTCGACGTCGTGGTCTTGGCGATTGGCGCCCTGTCGGGTCCTTTCTGTATCGTCCTGCTGCCTTTAGTTCTGGTTTTTTGGTGGCTGCGCCGGGAACACTGGTCGCTGGTGATAGCAGCTATACTGGCCCCCTTAGTGGCTGCTCAAGGCGCGGAGTTGTTATCGAGTGGTTACGCCAGCCGTGCTCCGGGGGAACTGGGGGCCACCCCAATGATGTTCCTGCGCTTACTCACCGGTCACGTTTACGTAGGTGCTATTCACGGCCGGAACGCGTTCGCCATACACGGCCGCCCCGAGGCTGTCTTTATTGTCACGCTGCTGGGCACGGCGGTTCTGGCCTATTGCCTCTTGAGAAGCAGTATTGAACTGAGGCTCTTCATTTTATTCAGCATGATCCTCTTTGCCGCCTCTCTTAGCAAGCCCTTGGTGGCTGGCCCACACCCGCAGTGGCAACTCCTTGCGCTCGACCGGGGCGCCCGTTATTGGTTTTTCCCTACACTTGCGTTGTTGTGGTCGGTACTCTGGTGCGCGACGCAGCGCAATTCGAAGCCATTCCGCGTTTTCGGCTTAGTAGCCCTCGTCGCCATGCTCAATGGAGTTGTTCGAGACTGGAGATATAACCCCTACACCGACGAGCACTTTCAGGAACACGTAAAGAGATTCGACTCAGCACCGGTTGGCGCGGTCGTCCAAATCCCGATTTTTCCGGACGGGACCGTCGTTCAGTTGAAAAAGAAAAGCTTTTAGCAGCGCTGACTTCGTGGAAAGAAGCGGATAGGGAAGAGAGTATCATCTAGGGAGAACGCCGAAGGCGTGCTCCGAACTCATGTCAACACTCAAAGAACGCAAGCGCCGGGGCGAAGAAATTGCCAAGCGCTACCGGGCGATCGCCGGCAACGATCCTTACTCCGCCGCAGTGGACGCCATCACGGACATTCTGCTGGCAGTGGCGCAGAGTGAACGGGAAGCAAATCAGCTGATCCACGCAGCCGAAATTGAATTCAGGAATGCGGCGGAAATGGAAAGCTTTCTCGCGGAAGGCTAAACCGCGCTAGTGGTGGTTGCGCAGTTCTTCGTTCAGCGTCGTTAATAGCTTGTCGCGGTCCGGCGAACTCAGCTCCTGTTCCAAGCGCCTCAACGCAAAACCCACTACATCCCGATGATGCAGCTTTGAGCCCAATGATTCTTCGGCGCTCAGTCTCAGCCACAGGTTGTGCAGCCGGTCGACATCTTCGGGCCAGAGCCGGGGCGGGTGCGGACCCAGGTTGACGAATGTGGAAGGTCTGTCAGGCGTGATGATCTCGAGCGAGAACGGGTGCCTTGGCTCGGGAAGACGTTCCCAGGCAAGGCCGATTTGCCGTGCCAGTTCGTCGGAGCTCATGGTAGGCGAAACACCGGTAATAAGACGCGAAACCTTCAATTGAGTGGCGGTTTGGACCAGGGCGTCGAATTTATCGGTGGCAGGGACCACCAAAAGCTCGACCGGTTTTCCCTCCTTCTCGGCGATGTTGACGACATCGGTAAACAGCTCTCTTTCATTCGCGCCGAAAACCTGGTCGTCCTTCAGTTCGTATTCGCTATCCGCCCCGATAAGCCGCACGGTCATCACGACGATGTCGTTCCGGCGGAGGTTGGTGCGCTGCAGGGTGCGGCGCAAGTGCTGCAGGTTGGTACGGCTGCGCACGGCGACCAGAACACCGCCCGGCCGCGCATGCACGCACTTGGCGTCCACCTGAGCCTGCCGCTGCAGGTTGAACTGTTCGAGCGAAGCGGCGTGAACATTTTTGTTCTTCCTGAGGTTGATCTTTTCGGAAATAGTAAAGATGAAGAAGAACGCCAGAGTGAACGTCACGCCGTAGATAGTGGCGTACTGCTTGGAAAACAGATTCACCACCGCGGTAACCAGCAGAATCATCGTGGTCACGCCCAGTCCGACCGGAATTTCTCTTCCCGCTACTCGTATATTGAGCGGGAACTTGTACTCCTGATCGTGCCGTTGGAAGCGCAAGGCCAGAACGCCCATCGCTTTCAAGGCAAAACTCCAAACCACGCCGAATGCATACGCTTCGCCGAGTAAAAAGATATTGCCGCGGCTCAGGACGATAGTGGCGATTTGCAGGATGGTGATGAAGTTGATGATGCGGTAGGTGGTGCCGAACTTGGCATGCGGCTTGCGGAACGATTCCAGCAGAACGCCGTCCTCGGCGACGCGGTTCAGCACGCCGTTGGCGCCGATCAACGAAGTGTTGACGGCCCCAGAAAGAATCAGCACGCCCACCACTACAACGAAGATATGAAAGCTCAGCTGCAACCAATAGGGCCCCGCCAGGCTCATCGCCAAGCCGCCCAGCAAGTTATCGACATAGTGCTTGCGAAGATTGTCCGGGATGATCATGGTGGCGAACAGAGTGATCAGCCCCGTGGAAAAAATCGCGTAAATGCAAACGATGTTGCTGGCGATTTTCAAATTCTTCAGTTTGGGGGAGGCAATTTCCCGGTACACTTGCGCCAGGGTTTCAAAACCGCTCATGGACAGCAGCGAGTGTCCGAACGCGATGATGATGGCGACCATGGGAATCGTGGGCCACGCGGTGCCCCGGAACCAGCCCATGGATTCGTTGGTGAAATGCAGGTGGCTGGATATAGGCGAAGGAGGCAGTTCCCACCTGCCCTGCAGAAGGATGGTAAGCGGACACCAGATGAGCAGCGCGACCACCATGACCGTGGTGATCTGCATAATCCGCAAGGCGGCCGAGCTCGACTCGTGAATCCCCCTGATATTGCCGCGCCAGAAGTAAAGCGTAACCACTACTCCAAAGAACGCCGCGAAGGTATTCGGGTCGATGTGGGTGCTGCGGTGCGCGAAGCCAAATAGCTCGTTGATCAGGTACGCCAGGTATTGCCCCGCGCTGACGCAACTGATGGGACCGGTCAGGATGTAATCGAAGACCAGCGCCGAGACAGACATTTTGGCCGCGAACGGACCCATGCTGTCGAGCACTACAACGTAGACGCCGCCCCGCACAAACATGCCGCAGCTTTCCATGTAAATGGCGCGCACGGCAAAGCTGAACAGCATGACGCCGAGCACGTACCAAGCCGCGGATTTACCAATTGCCAGCTCAGCGATGCCGCCGGCATAGAACATGGACGAAGCAAGATCGCTCAGGACAATCGCCGCGCCACGCCAATAGCTGATGAAGGAAAGGGCTACAGTGGTGGCTACTACGACTTTTGCAGTGGTCGCCGCCTTAGAAGGAGCGTGCGATGAGATCTCCATGAATATGCGAAGGACTTAAGTATGACGCACTGAACAAGTAGCCGCAAACCGGTGGAAATTGCCGGCTCAGCGGGCATGCGCGGCAGACGGGGCCTCTGGTGCAGCATTAGTATAGCGTAGGCCTTCCAGGCTGGCCGGCAAGGTGAAATAGAAGGTAGAGCCGACACCTTCCACCGATTCAGCCCAGATACGCCCTCCGTGTCGCTCGACGATTTTGCGGGCAATGGAGAGGCCCATGCCGGTACCCTCCACTTCGCGGCCGTGCAGACGCTGGAAGAGACCAAAAATTCGTTCCGCGAAATCCTGGTTGAAGCCGCGGCCATTATCGCAGACCGAGACAGTCCAATCGGTCCGCTCTTTGACGGCCTGGACACGAATGCGGGGAGGCTCATCGCGGCGGTACTTGATGGCGTTGGAAATGAGATTTTGCAGCACCTGGGAAAACTGCACCGGATCGACAACCAGCGTGGGAAGCGGCCCATGCTCAATTTCGACGCCGTTCTCGCGGATGGACGCCTGCAGGCCGGCCTTGGCGTCTTCGAGTAGTTTCTCGAACGAAACCGGCGCAATAATTTGACCGCTCTTGCGCAGGCGGACCATTTGCAGCAGGCCGTTGATCAGGTCCGTCATACGCCGGGAAGCGGTAACGATATAGCCGATGAATTCATCGGCGTCATCTCCAAGTTTGCCCTGGTAGCGAGCGGCCAGCAGCTGGGAAAAGCTGGTAATGGTTCGTAGAGGCTCCTGCAGATCGTGGCTCGCGACATAGGCGAACTGCTGTAATTCCTCATTCATCTCGCGTAGTTCGCGGGTGCGGTCTTCAATGTGTTTCTGCAAGCCGGCGTTGGTCTTTTCCAGCTGATCGCGCGCATCGTCGCGGGCATATAAATAGGACAGCAGCGCATGGTAAAGCCAGACCATGACGGCAATCATGACCAGAGTGCCGACGGAGAAGAACACGAATGTCCACCGGTTGAGGTTGCGTTGATGCCGGAGATAGCTATCTTCTTCTCTGTTGACGTTCTCCACCAGGCGGTTGATGCCGATGAGCAGTTCGTCCATGGTGCCGTCCGCCTGGCCCGACTTCGTTAACTCGATCGCAGCGGCGAACCCCCTGGACTGCTGGGTACGAAGGACCATGTCGGCTTCATCGAACCGCTTCCTGATGAGCGCCGCGACCTTAGCGATGCCGGGCTGCAAGAAGGGCTGGTCTTTGGCATACTCCATGCAGAAGTTGACCTGTGTCTGGAGAACCGCCTCTGCTTGCTTCAGAGGAAGCAGGTAGTGGTCGTCGCCAGTCAGGAGAAAGCTGCGTTCTCCTGATTCCGCGTCTTTGGCCAAGAGGCGAAGGTGGACGATGTTCGACTGCAGATTTTGGATCTGGAGGAGATGGATATCGGTTCTCTCAGCCAGAATCTCGACGATGAAGAAGACGAGACTGAACGCAAGGGGGACAGAAAAAAGAAACACGAGTCGCCGCCGCGTATTAGCTGGGACAGGCAGGGGCATTGGGCTTCATTCCATCATGTCAAATGACAGTATGGAACTAGTTCGCCCGGCGGGCTGTGTGACTTCCAGTTTCTACGGGAAGGACAGCAAGCGCCTGCAGGTGAACCCTCGCTAACAGCATGCGTTCGAAATCGTAGTAGGACAAGCCCAACGGGAGAGCGTACTGGGCGCGGATGATTTCGGCCGGAGCCCGATGCGGCAGATCCACCGCCAGCAGCCGCGCGGCCCGCGCGCGATGAGCAAAGCACGGCGGGAACAATTCGTCCAGATCGACCTCGGCGAATTTGGCGCGCGCGGCGGTGGCATCGTCCCGAAATATCAAGTCGAAGCAGGCGGAAGCGGCCAGCGTGGAATTGCGCAAGCGCGGATCGCAA
>Ga0193743_1000394_pt1 | contig 34785 bp, 36 predicted proteins | sample L2c2metaG_FD_143038 | JGI IMG/M metagenome (GOLD analysis project Ga0193743, IMG submission 143038) | Soil microbial communities from a riparian zone of the East river system, Colorado, United States - L2c2 | ecosystem: Environmental > Terrestrial > Soil > Riparian zone | place: USA: East River... | reverse complement strand
CGTAGGCGTAGGCGTCCTCGAGCGTCGCCCGGCCGCCGACCAGCACGCCCGTGCGCCCGCCCGCCGCGCTGAGTCCGCGCACGGCGATCGCCACCGCCTCCGACCACGACGCCGGGCGCTGGCTGCCGTCTGGCTCCCGCACCAGCGGCGTGGCGATCCGGTCACCCTGGGTGGGGTACGCGAACGCCCAGCGCCCCTTGTCGCAATTCCATTCCTCGTTGACCTCGGGGTCGTCACCGGCCAAGCGGCGCAGCACTTTTCCGCGCCGATGGTCGGTGCGCTGAGCGCAGCCCGACGCACAGTGCTCGCACGCGCTTGGCGAGGACACCAGGTCGAACGGGCGCGCCCGGAACCGGTAGGCGGTGCCGGTGAGCGCTCCCACCGGGCAGATCTGCACGGTGTTGCCGGAGAAGTAGGAGTCGAACGGGGCATCGGTGGCGATGCCAACCTGCTGCAGCGCGCCGCGTTCGAGCAGCTCGATGAAGGGGTCTCCGGCGATCTGGTTGGAGAACCGCGTGCACCGCGCGCACAGCACGCAGCGTTCCCGGTCGAGCAGCACCTGCGATGACAGGTTGATCGGCTTGGGGAAGGTCCGCTTCACGTCGTCGAACCGGGTGTCGGCCTGGCCGTTGGACATCGCCTGGTTCTGCAGTGGGCATTCGCCGCCCTTGTCGCACACCGGGCAGTCCAGCGGGTGATTGATCAGCAGCAGCTCCATGACGCCATCGTGCACCATCACCGTCACCCCCGAGGTCAGCTGTGTGCGGACGACCATGTCGGGGGTGACGGTGATGGTGCACGATGCCATCGGCTTGCGCTGGCCTTCCACCTCCACCAGACACTGACGGCAGGCGCCGACGGGTTCGAGCAGCGGGTGGTCACAGAACCGTGGGATCTGGATGCCCATCAGCTCCGCCGCGCGGATCACCAGAGTGCCCTTGGGCACGCTGAGCTGGTGATCGTCGATGGTGAGCGTCACCATCTCGACGTCGGCGGCGTTGGTCGCCGAGCCCGTCGTGTTCTCTGCCGTCGTCACGTGAGGGCCACCTCCGCTGCGAGCATCGATGCGTGGGGGTCGAACGGGCACCCGCCGTCCAGGTGTGCGACGTACTCGTCGCGGAAGTACTTGACCGATGAGAGGATCGGGCTGGCGGCGCCGTCGCCGAGCGCGCAGAACGACTTGCCGTTGATCGCGTCGGAGATGTCGAGCAGCTTGTCCAGGTCCGCGTCGGTGCCGTGGCCCGTCTCCAGCCGCTCGTAGATCTGGGCCAGCCAGTACGTGCCCTCGCGGCACGGCGTGCACTTGCCGCACGATTCGTGGGCGTAGAACTCGGTCCAGCGGCGCACCGCCCGCACCACGCAGGTGGTCTCATCGAAGATCTGCAGCGCCTTGGTACCCAGCATCGAGCCGACCTTGGCCATGTTCTCGTAATCCAATGGCACGTCCATGTGTTCGGCCGTCAGCAGTGGCGTGGATGAGCCGCCGGGCGTCCAGAACTTCAGCTCGTGGCCGGCCCGCACCCCGCCGGCGTAGTCGAGGAGTTCGCGCAGCGTGATGCCCAATGGCGCCTCGTACTGGCCGGGCCTGGCGACGTGGCCCGACAGCGAGTACAGCGTGAACCCTGGCGATTTCTCCGACCCCATCGACTTGAACCAGTCGACGCCGCCGCGCATCACGGCGGGCACGCTCGCGATCGACTCCACGTTGTTGACCACCGTCGGGCAGGCGTACAGGCCTGCAACGGCGGGGAATGGCGGCCGCAGCCGTGGCTGGCCGCGCCTGCCCTCCAGCGAATCCAGCAGCGCGGTCTCCTCGCCGCAGATGTAAGCACCCGCGCCGGCGTGCACCACCAGGTCGAGGTGGAAGCCGGTGCCGCCGATGTCGGTGCCCAGATATCCGGCCGCGTAGGCCTCCTCGACTGCGTTCTGCAACCGGCGCAGCACCGGCACCACCTCGCCGCGCACGTAGATGAACGCATGACGGGCGCGGATCGCGTACGCCGCGATGATCGCGCCCTCGACCAGCACGTGCGGCGTGGCCATCATGAGCGGAATGTCCTTGCAGGTACCGGGTTCCGACTCGTCGGCGTTGATCACCAGATAGTGCGGTTTGGCACCCGCGCCGTCCGAACCCTGGGGGATGAATGACCACTTCTGACCGGTGGGGAAGCCCGCGCCGCCGCGGCCGCGCAGGCCGGAGTCCTTGACCAGGGCGATGACCGCGTCGGGGTCCATCGCCAGCGCGGTGGACAGCGCCTGGTAGCCGTCGTGGTCCAGGTAGGTCTGCAGCGTCCAGCAGTCGGTGTCGTCCCAATGGGCGCTCAGTACGGGGGTCAACGGCGTCGCCATCTCAGCTCCCCGAATCCGTTGCATCGGGCGATGTCTCCTTTGTCCCTGGCTTGGGCGGTACGGTGGCCGATGGCGCGGGAGCGGGCTCGTCGCGCACCGACTCGACCGCGGACGCCTCGACCGGCGCGCCGCCGGACGATCCAGACGTCCCGGTCATCGGCGGCGCCGTCATGCCGCGCTCGCGGGCCACCTGCAGTCCGGCCAGCGTGGCCTCGCCGGGGGCGCCGTCGTTGGCGCCAGGCCGCCGATCGGGGAAGCCGGCCAGGATGCGGGCGGTCTCGCGGAACGTGCACAATGGTGCGCCGCGGGAGGGCGATACCGGCCAGCCGTCGCGCAGCTGGTCGACGAGATCCCTTGCCGACGAGGGTGTCTGATTGTCGAAGAACTCCCAGTTGACCATCACCACGGGGGCGAAGTCGCACGCGGCGTTGCATTCGACGTGATCCAGGGTGATGCTCGTCTGCCCGTCGGCGGAGTCGGTGGTCTGTCCGGCATGCACGCCGAGGTGTTCCTCGAGTACCTCGAGGATCGCGTCGCCGCCCATGACCGCGCACAGCGTGTTGGTACACACCCCGACCAGGTAGTCGCCCGTTGGGGTGCGCCGATACATCGAGTAGAACGTGGCGACCGCGGTGACCTCAGCCGGGGTCAGGTCGAGTTGCCCTGCGCAGAAGGCGATCCCGGCCGGGGTGACGTAGCCGTCCTCGGCCTGCACCAGATGCAGCAGGGGCAGCAGCGCCGACCGGGGGCTGGGGTAGCGGCCGATGATCGCGACGGCGTCGGCGGCGAGCCGGGTCGTCACGTCGGCCGGATAGGACTGCGGCCCGCGGGTGATCGGCGGTCCCGGCTCGTCGGGCCGGGGCCCCAGGCGAAGTTCGACGATGTTGCCGTTCGTCATCGGTCCACCCCTCCCATCACGGGGTCGATCGAAGCCACCGCCGCGATGGCATCGGCGACCATGCCTCCTTCGCACATCGCCGCCACCGCCTGCAGGTTGGTGAACGACGGGTCCCGGTAGTGCACCCGGTACGGTCGGGTGCCGCCGTCGGAGACCATGTGCACCCCGAGTTCGCCCCGCGGCGACTCGACGGCGACGTAGACCTGCCCGGCGGGCACCCGGATGCCCTCGGTGACCAGTTTGAAGTGATGGATCAACGCTTCCATCGAGCCGCCCATGATCTTGGCGATGTGTTCCTGCGAGTTGCCAAGACCGTCGGGTCCGAGTTTGAGGTCGGCGGGCCACGCCAGCTTCTTGTCGGTGATCATCACCGGGCCCGGCCTGAGCCGCTCCATGCACTGCTCGACGATCTTCAGTGACTCCCGCATCTCCTTGACCCGGATGATGTAGCGGCCGTACGCATCACAGCCGTCGTCGGTGATGATGTCGAACTCGTAGTTCTCGTACCCGCAGTAGGGCTGGGCGCGGCGAAGGTCGTGTGGCAGGCCGGTGGAACGCAGTATCGGCCCGGTGATGCCCAGCGCCATGCATCCGGTCAGATCGAGGTAGCCGATGCCCTGGGTGCGCGCCTTCCAGATGTAGTTCTCGTTGAGCAGATTCTCCATGTCCCGCAACCGCTTCGGCAGCAACACCAGCAGTTCCTTCAGCTGCGGCATCGCCTCGTCGGGCAGATCCGCGGCCAGGCCGCCGGGCCGGATGTAGGCGTGATTCATCCGCAGCCCGGTGATGGTCTCGAAGACCGACAGCACGATCTCGCGTTCCCGGAAGCCGAAGAACATGGCCGACATCGAGCCCAGTTCCATGCCGCCGGTGGCCAGCGCGACCAGGTGGCTGGAGATCCGGTTGAGTTCCATCAGCAGCACGCGGATCACGTTGGCGCGTTCCGGGACGTCGTCGGTGACCCCCAGCAGCTTCTCGACCCCGAGGCAGTAGGCCGTCTCGTTGAAGAACGGCGACAGGTAGTCCATCCGGGTCACGAACGTCACACCCTGAGTCCAGTTGCGATACTCGAGGTTCTTCTCGATTCCGGTGTGCAGGTATCCGATTCCGCAGCGGATGTCGGTGATGGTCTCGCCCTCGATCTCGAGGATCAGCCGCAGCACGCCGTGCGTCGATGGGTGCTGTGGCCCCATGTTGACGACGATCCGCTCGCCGGCCACCGCACTGTCCCTGGCGGCCTTCACCACGTCTTCCCAGTCCTCGCCGCCCACCGTGACTATGGTCTCGGGGTTGTTCGGGGTGCTCATCAGCTGTACGACCTCCGCTCGTCGGGCGGGGGGATCTTTGCCCCGTGGTACTCCACCGGGATGCCGCCCAACGGGTAGTCCTTGCGTTGCGGATGTCCGACCCAGTCGTCGGGCATCTCGATGCGGGTCAGCGACGGATGACCGTCGAACACGATGCCGAAGAAGTCGAAGGTTTCCCTTTCGTGCCAGTCGGTGGTGGGGTAGACCGAATACAGCGACGGCACATGGGGATCCGCATCGGGTGCGGCCACCTCGACGCGGATCCGTCGGTTGTGGGTGATCGACATCAGCGGGTAGACCGCGTGTAGTTCGCGATCGGTGTCGGTGGGGTAGTGCACCCCCGAGACGCCAAGGCACAGTTCGAATCTCAAGCGTGCGTCGTCGCGCAGCGCCTGCGCAACGGCGACCAGGTGTTCGCGGCGCACCTCGAGGGTGAGCTCGTCGCGGAACACCACGACTCGTTCGACGGCGGTGGTGAAGGCGTCCTCGCCGAGTACGGTGATCAGCGTGTCGACCACGTCGTCGAAGTACCCGCCGTAGGGCCGCGGAGTGCTGCCCGGAAGCACGACTTCGCGGATCAACCTGCCGTATCCTGACGTGTCGCCGCTGCCCGTGACGCCGAAACTGCCCCGCCGCGTGCCGATCACCTCGGGTGGCTGCCCATCGTGGGTGCCGTTCGCCTCGGTCATGACCGGAGCAGTCCCGTGAATTCAATGGTGGGCCGCGACGCGAGCGCCGCTTCCTCGGCGGCCGCGATGGCCTCGGCACGGTTGACCCCGAGTGGCATCTCGGCGATCTTGTCGTGCAACTTGAGGATCGCGTTGAGCAGCATCTCCGGCCGGGGCGGACAGCCTGGGAGGTAGATGTCCACCGGCACCACGTGGTCGACGCCCTGGACGACGGCGTAGTTGTTGAACATGCCGCCCGAGGACGCGCAGACGCCCATCGCGAGAACCCATTTCGGTTCGGCCATCTGGTCGTACACCTGCCGCAGCACCGGTGCCATCTTCTGACTGACCCGCCCCGCGACGATCATCAGATCGGCCTGCCGGGGCGTCGCCGAGAACCGCTCCATGCCGAACCGGGCGATGTCGAATCGCGGTCCGGCAGTGGCCATCATCTCGATGGCGCAGCACGCCAGGCCGAACGTTGCGGGCCACAGCGACCCCTTGCGGACGTAGCCGGCGACCTTCTCCACCGTCGACAGCAGGATGCCGCCAGGCAGGCGTTCTTCGAGTCCCATCTAGATCAGCCTCACCGTTTCAGTCCCAGCTCAGTCCGCCGCGCCGCCACACGTAGGCGTACGCGACGAAGACCGTGAGCATGAAGAGCAACATTTCGACCACCGCAAACAGGCCAAGCGAGTCGAACGAGACGGCCCACGGATAGAGGAACACGATCTCGATGTCGAACACGATGAACAACATCGCGGTGAGGTAGTACTTGACCGGGAATCGTTGGCCGGTGGTTTCGTGGCCGGGTGAGCCCGGTGCCATCGGTTCGATGCCGCATTCGTAGGCCTCGAGCTTGGCCCGGTTGTAGCGCCGCGGCCCGATGAGGACGGCGATGCCGACCGAACCGAAGGCGAACGCGGCCGCGACGGCGCCGAGCACCAGGATGGGTAGGTAGGCGTTCATAGCGCTGTGCCGCTCCCTCGTTGGGCTGTCGATGTGAGCTGACCACAGCTTAGTCACGTTAACGGTTGGCCCGCCGTATTTTGGATAGGATCAAGTTTGATCACTGGGCGCCAGCGTCCTCACCCGCGCACGACGTGAAGAGTGAACGGTCCCAGGCTATTTCGTGCTGGTTACTGCACGGCTGCGCGCAGCAAAGTTGCTACTGCCTCGCCCAGGCGGATCGGGTCGATCGGATGCGGCACGGCGGCCTCGGCACGTGACCACGAGGCCAGCCACGCGTCGTCCGGGCGGCCGGTCAGCACCAGGATGGGCGGGCAGTCGGCGATCTCGTCCTTGAGCTGCTTGGCCAGCCCCATCCCGCCGGTCGGCGCCGCCTCCCCGTCCAAGATCGCCAGGTCGATGCCGCCCTCGTCGAGGTTCTTGATCACGACGGCCGCCGTGGCGACGTCGAGATAGGTCAGCTCGGGCAGGTCGGGGTGGACGCGCCGACCCAGCGCCGAACGGACCTGGTCGCGGGTGAGTGCGTTGTCGCTGTAGACGAGTATCCGCAGGGGCGAGTCGGGCACGGAGCCGATGCTACGGCGCGTCCCCGGCCCGCGCCGTGAATACGGCGTCGCCCTCCAGGCGGGCGGTGTCCGGGATCATGCCCGCCATATTGCCGTCGACGCCAAATTCCTTGCGGCTGATCTCGGCCTTGGTGGTGATCCGGACCGCGCCGTCGTCGAGCAGTTTCACCGTGGCGGGAAGGTCGAGTCTGCGTTCGACCCGTTTGACGGTGAGGGTGGCGTCGAGGTCCAGCGTGTCCGCTCCTGTGACCGTCGCGCCGTGCACCTCGAGGCTGATCACCGGATGGTTCTCGACCTCGAAGAAGTCAGCCGACCGCAGGTGATCATCGCGTTTTCCGATGCCGGTGGACACCGATGCCGCGCCGATGCTCAGGTGTCCGGCGATGGTGTGGGCCGGGGTGACCTCGCCCGCGCCCTCGATCTCGCTGAACGTGCCCTTGACGGTGACCGCGCCCCAGAACGTCTTGTTCCGGACCGTCACCGTCGAGCGGTCGCGGTCCAGGATCCAGGTGGTTCCCGGCTGGGCGTTGGCGAGCAGGTCAGAAACGGTCGTCATGTCGTGCTCCTCAGCAGCGGGGCCATTTCGGCCGGGTCGAAGTACTCGTCGATGCGGGTGATCAAACCCTTGGCGTCCACCTTAATCACGATGCAGACCCGCATTTCGATCGCTACGTCGTCGGCTCGGCGGGCGCGCAGGACGTGCTGCTGCACGAACCCGCCGTCGAAGAACCGCCGATCGAGGATCTCGTAGCTCCGCGTCGTGGTGACCTTCATGAACCACCGGATCACCTTCAGCGCCCGGACGCGGTCGTTGTCCTGTGAGTCTCCTGTGTGCCAGACCGTGACGTCGTCGGCCCACATGCCGTCGATGGTCGCGTACTCGCCGCGTTCGATGGCACCGAACAGCCGGTTCGCGACGTCCAACCGCACATCCGTGTTCACTAGTTCTCCTCGGGTTGACCTCAAGTTCGGTTCAGGTAGAACACTGGGCTACATGACCACACCAGCTAGGGAACGATTCAACGAAGCCTACGAAAACCGCACTGCACCTTGGGTGATCGGTGAGCCGCAGCCCGCGATCGTCGGACTCGAGCAGACCGGAGTGTTCCGGGACAGGGTGCTCGATGCCGGCTGCGGCCTCGGTGAGCACACGATCTTGTTGACGCGCCTTGGCTACGACGTGCTGGGCATCGACTACGCGCTGAGCGCGGTCGAGCAGGCCCGCGCGAACGCCGCGGCCAAGGGGGTCGACGCGCGTTTCGAGGTCGCCGACGCGATGAACCTGGGTGCCGAGCCGGGCTACGACACGATCGTCGACAGTGCGCTGTTCCACATTTTCGACGACGCCGACCGGGCGCGCTACGTCGCGAGCCTGCACACGGCGCTCCGGCCTGGTGGGCTGGTACACGTCCTCGCCCTGTCCGACGCCGGCCGTGGCTTCGGTCCCCAGGTCAACGAGGCGCAGATCCGCACCGCTTTCGCCGACGGCTGGGAGCTCGAGGCGCTCGACACCACGACCTACCGGGGCGTGGTGGGGGAGCCTCACGCCGAAGCGCTGGGCCTCGCGGTGGGCACCAGGGTGGACGAACCCGCCTGGTTGGCGCGGGCCCGGCGCGGGTGAGCGCCTATTCATGCTCGTAACCGGGGTGCGCGACGGCGAGCCGGTGCAGTACGAGCGTCCGCAGACACGGCAGAAGTTCGGAACCGCGGTCGTCGAGGTCGCCGCGCGTGATCGCGGCCGACAGGTCCCCTTCGTCGGAAAAGCCCATGGCGGCCAGCGCGGCGCGCGGTTCGGCTGAGGTGTCGTCGAGCAGTTCCCGCTCGACGGTGCGCAGCACGTTGGCGGCCACCCGGGCGTGGAAGTTCACCGAGGCTGCGTCGGCGAGCCGACCATCGGGCCCCGTCGCGTCTCTGACGTCGGATTCCAGGAACTCCGCGACCGCGGCGACGAGTTCGGCGGCGGTCGGTCGGTTGTGCAGGCCCGTCACGACGCCTCCAGCAGGTTGAGCAGGTCGAACTCGGTCTCGCAGACCCTGCGGCCGATGGCGGCGAGCTCGACGGACCGGGTCTGCCCGGACAGGTGACGGTGTGCCTGATAGCGGCAGATGACGCCCCATCGCAGGGTGGACAGGATCAGCCACCAGTGCATCGCGGTCCGGTCCAATTCCGTGCCGGAGACCTCCTCGTAGGCGCGCAGAAAGTCCTCGATGCTGCCGAGCCCGCCCGCGCCGAGTTCTCTGGGCGCCCCGAACCGCCACGCCCTGATGCAGAACCAGGCGATGTCCTCGTAGACCTCGCCGGCACGGGTGAGCTCCCAGTCCAGGACCGCCGCGAGCCGGGCCGGGTTGGCCTCGGTGTCGATGATCAGGTTGCCCATCCGGAAGTCGCCGTGCACCAGCACATTCGGCGATACGGGTGGCCGGTTCGCTGCGAGCCACCGGAACGCCCACTCGAACGTCGCCGTCGTGTCCCCCATCTCATCGAGCTCGGCGTGCCACTCGTTGAGCGGCTCGGACGCCGTCAGGCCGATGCCGGACGGATCGGCCCGGTGGATCGCGGCAAGCGCGCTCGCGCACTGGGTGACCAGGCTCGCACGGGAGGTGTCGTCGAGGGCCCGCTGAATCCGACGGACGATGGTCTCGCCGCCGATGAAGTCGCAGACGAGGTAGGGATTGCCCAGTGCGGCGTCCGAATCGTCCGCGACCAGGACGTGCGGCACCGGGGCACCGGTGGCTGCCGCCCTGGTCAGCGCCGCCGCTTCGAGTTCCATGCCCGCATGGACCTCATCTGGTGGCCCAATACGCAGGATCAGCGCTCTGGAGCCCCCGTCAGTCACCGCGTCGAAGGCCCAGGTGGTGCGGCTCGCGCCGCCGGTGAGCACCCGCAGGTTGTCCACTCGGACGTCACCGACCGAGGGGCGCAACACCGCGGTCAGCGCAGGGGCGAGATCCCCACCGGTCACTTGTTGGCCCGGCCGAACTTGAACATCCGCTGGGCCACCCGCCGGATCTGGATCTCCTCGGCACCCTCGGTGATCCGGTAGCGGCGGTGATGGCGGTAGATGTGCTCGAACGGCTCGTGGCGGCTGTAGCCCAGACCGCCGTGCACCTGCATGGCGCGGTCGGCGGCCTCGCACACCAGCCGGTTGGCACGGTAGTTGGCCATCGACACCTTGTCGCTGACCTCCATGTGGTGGTTGCGGTCCAGGTGCCAGGCCGCGTAGTAGACCAGCAGGCGGACCATCTGCGCCTCGGTCTGCAGTTCCACCAGTGGCCACTGCACGGCCTGATTCACCGACAGCGGCTTGCCGAACACCACCCGCTCGCTCGCGTACGCCGCCGCCCGGTCGATGCAGTACTGCGCGGCGCCCAGACTGCTGGCGGCCTGGCGAATCCTGTTCTCGTGCAGGAAGGTCTGGCCCACCTCGAGGCCGTGGTCCACCTCGCCGAGTACCGCGTCGGCGGGCACCCGGACGTCCTTGAGTTCCACTTCGCCGTGGTCGGTGGGCATGTTGAACGTCCACCAGTAGAAGGGCACTGTGAAGCCCGGTGCGTCGGTCGGCACCAGGAACGCCGTGATGCCACGGGCCTGCCCCGCTTCGCCGGACGTGCGGGCGAAGACCAGGTCATGAGTAGCGCGGTGCACGCCGGTATTCCACCGTTTCGTCCCGTTGATCAGCCAGCCGTCGCCGTCGGCCACGGCGGTGGTCTCGAGCCACGTCGCATCGGAGCCGTGGCCGGGCTCGGAGAGGCCGAAGGCCATCGAGCGCTCGCCGGTCAGCAGTGCCTCCCCCCACTCCCTCTTCTGGACGTCGGTGCCGAACCGGTCCATCATGATGACCTGCGGAAAGTTTCCCACGATCGACGACTCGTCCTGCAGGTCGTTGTGCAGGCCAAGGCCCTTGTGCGCCAGATGTTCCCGGATGACGGCCATGTCCAGGTTGGTGCCGTCGCGTCCACCGAAACGCGACGGCAGGCCGTAGCGCAGCCAGCCCGCCGCATCGGCTCGGCGACGCATCTCGTCGAGAAGGTCCTCCCACGCCCGCTGCGGGATGCCGTCGTGCTCCCAGTCCGTGCGGGCGTACTCGCGCCGCTTGTCGAAGTACTGCATGTTCTCGGCTTCGAGCGGCTTGATCTCCGCCTCGATGAAAGCGTCCATCTCGGCGAGCAGGCCCGGAAGGTGATCCGGCAGGGCGAAATCCACTCTGATTCCTTTCCTTGGTGTCCTTGGTGCTTTAGAAGCCGTACAGCGTCTTCTTCCAAATCGTCGACAGCGTCCGCACCGCATTCTCGTCGGTGGTGGCCACCCCGAGAAGGGCGGTGTCGGGCCGAAGGTAGACGGCGGTGAACCGCTCGAACAGCAGGGAGATGGCCAGGGCGGTGTGCTCCGGGTCGACGTCGTGGGCGTAACCCTGCTCCTGGGCGCGCAGCACCGAAGCCCGCACGATGTCGATGCCGAACCGGCGAAACTCGTTCTGCACGGTGGCGAATCGTTGCTGGACTGCGGCGAGCTGGTCGACTGCGACCATGATCCCGATGTTCTGCTTGAACATGTTCCAGTAGCCGGTCACCGCGGAGATGAAGAACTCCGTGTCGTCAGGGGACTCGGGGAGGTGGATGTGCTGGCCGGCGGGTGCGACGACGTCGCGCAGGAACGACTCGGCCAGGACCGCGAGCAGGCCTTCCTTGTCGGCGTAGTAGCGGTAGAAGGCCGCCGGTGACCTGCCGGCGGCGGAGGTGATGTCGGCAAGCGTCGTGCCGTGGAAACCTCGTTCGGCGAACAGCTTCCGCGCGGCGCATTCGATGGCCTCGCGGGTCTGGTGACCCTTCGCGGTGAACGTCTCTCGAGGCACCGTCATGCTCAGCTCAGGATGCGATCGCCGGCACGCAACAGGGCGCTGGGCAGTTCGTGGCCGACGGCCTTGCGCGCGACGTCGGCCGCGTGGATCGCCGCCTGCAGGTCGACGTCCACGCCGATGTCGCTGTCGCGCAACATGTACACCAGATCCTCGGTAGCGATGTTTCCGCTGGCGCCAGGGGCGAACGGGCAACCGCCCAGACCGCCGACCGACGCGTCGAGCCGCCTGACTCCGGCCGCGACAGCCGCCCAGGCGCTGGCCAGTCCCGCGCCGCGGGTGTTGTGGAAGTGCGCGCCAAGCGGGACATCACCGATCACCGGGCGCAAGCGCTCGATCAGCGCCGTCACCCGGCGCGGCGTGGTGGTGCCGATGGTGTCGGCGATCGCCACCCGGTCGGCGCCGATCTCGACGGCCGCCGTAGCGATCTCGAGCACGCGCCGGGGGTCGGTCGGTCCGTCGAACGGGCAGTCCCACGCCGTCGCGATGATCACCTCGATGGTCGCGCCGTTCTCGTGCGCGATGCGGGCGATGTCGGCGATCAGGTGGGTGGAGTCGGCGGTCGACCGTCCGACGTTGGCCTGGCTGTGCCCGTCGGCGGCCGACACTACGTATTCGATGGAACCGATGCCCGCTGCGATGGCCCGTCCGGCTCCTCCCGGCCCCGCGACCAGGGCGGAGAACTCGACGCCGTGAGTCTGGCGCAGACGCGGTAGTTCGGCGGCCAGTGCCGCGGCGTCGGCCAGCGCGGGCACCTTGGACGGCGACACGAACGCCGTGGCCTCGACTTCGCGAACGCCGGTCGCGACCACGGCTTCGAGCAGTTCCAGCTTGGCGGACAACGGAATCGGGTCCTCGATCTGCAACCCGTCGCGCAGGCAGACCTCGCGGATCGTTACGTGCTCGGGCAGTTCGCTCGGTGCCATCTCAGACGATCCCCTCGGCGCGCAACGACTCCAGCTCCTCGGCCGACCTTCCGAGCAGCTGCCGGTAGACCTCGTCGTTGTGCTGGCCGGGTTCGACCGAGCCTGCGCTGCGGATGGTCCCTGGCGTCTCGGACAGCACTGGCACCACACCGGGGCCCAGCACGTTGCGCCCGATGCGCTCGTCCCAGTGGTCGGCGAGCATGCCGCGGGACCGTAGTTGCGGATCCTCGACCACCTCGGCGACCGTGTTGATGGGCCCGCTGATCACGCCCGCCTCGCTCAGCGTCGAGATGATCTCGGCAGGCTGCCGCTCAGCGGCCCAGGCGGCGATGATCTTGTCGATCTCGTCCTGATTGCGGCCGCGCGCAACGTGATTGACGAACCGGTCGTCGGTGGCCAGCTCGGGCTGGCCCATCGCGCCGCACAGTCGGCGGAACACGGTGTCCTGATTGGCGGCGATCACCACCCAGCTGCCGTCGGCGGTGGGGTAGATGTTCGACGGGGCGATGCCCTCGAGCCGGGTGCCGGACGGCCCCCGCACCACGCCGCCGACGTCGTAGTCGGGGATGGTGGATTCCTGGATGGCCAGACATGCTTCGGTCAGCGCCGCGTCGACGATCTGGCCCTCGCCGGTGACCGTGCGTCGGTACAGCGCGGCCAGCGCGCCCTGCACGGCGAACATGCCGGCCAGACTGTCGCCCAGCGACAGCGCCAGCCGCGGGGGAGGCCCGCCGGGAAAGCCGTTCATGTGCCGCAGTCCGCTGGCTGCCTCGGCCACCGATGCGTAGCCGGCCTTGTGGGCCTCCGGACCGGTCTGGCCGTAACCGGACACCCGGACCAGCACGATGCCGCGATTGCGTTCGCGCAGAACGTCGTAACCCAGATTCCACTTCTCCAGGGTGCCGGGCCGGAAGTTCTCGACGATGATGTCGGAGCGGTCGACCAGGTCGAGGAAGAGTTCGCGTCCCTTGGCCTCACGCAGGTTCAGCGTGACGGCCTTCTTGTTGCGGGCGTGCACCGTCCAGAAGAAGTGGTGTCCGTCGAGTTCGGCCTGCCCCCAGGTGCGCAGCGGGTCGGGGGAGCCGGGTGGCTCGATCTTGATGACCTCGGCACCCATGTCCCCGAGCAGTCGGCCCGCGAACGGCCCCGAGATCAGCGTGCCGACCTCGATGACACGGATGCCGTCGAGCGGGCCTGTGACGGTCATAACGAAAACCCGTGCCGGTGCAGCCAATTGGTGCATACCCCGACGGCGTGGCGCAGCGTGCCCCGCTGTTCGGGCCCTGAGTAGTAGTGGTTGGCACCGGGAATCTCGTGCATCTCCTTGTCGGGATGCCCGATGGCCTCGAACAGCCTGCGGGTGTGGCTCGGCGTGCACGCGTCGTCGGCCCGATTGCCTATCACCAGCGCGGGCACAGCGATGTCCGGTCCGCAGGCCACGGCGTCGCCATTGGCGTCGTCGTAGCTCCATTGCGACAGCCAGCTGCGCAGCGTGCAGAACCGGGCGAGGCCGACGGGGCTCGAGTTCACCACTTGAGGATCGCCCAGGTAGCAGGTTCCCGGGGCGCGATCGTTCGGATCCACCGTCGGGTCCAGCCAGCGCGGGTCGGCCATGGTGCCGTGTACCACGAAGGCGAACTCGTCGTCGGGTCGTCCGGCGTCCTTCAGCTCAACGAGTTTCTCCTTGACCCACTTGGTGATTCGCCGGTTGCGGTCGACCTGGGCCTGCCGGTAGCGCGTCAGGAACTCCTGGCTGTACGGCGGCTGGTTCGGGTTGTCCGGGTCGTAGAGGTCCAGTTCGGGGTCGCGCTTGCTCGGATCGGACTCATCGAGAATGGAGGCGTCCAGCCACTCGGTCATGGTGCCGTGTCGGCTGATGTGGGCGGCCAGCAGCATGATGCCGTCGGCGGGGATCAGCCCGAGCTTGGTCAGGTCGGGCCCGTCGCCCGACGGGCTGGCAGTGACCGTGGGGTGCTGCGCCTGCTGTTGATAGAACACCGACAACGAGCCGCCGCCGCTCCAGCCGGCCAGCACCACCTTCTCGTAACCAAGCCGGTTCTTGGCGTCCTTGATGCACTCGCCAAGGTCCTCGACGACTTTCTCCATCAGCAGCGCCGAGTCGGTGCCGCGGAAGCGGCTGTTGCAGTAGATGACGTGGTGGCCGGCCCGCGCGAGGGCATTGATCATCGGCAGGTAGGCGCCGCCCCCGATCGGGTGCATGAACACCAGCACGGCATCTGACGGCTTGCCCTTCGGCTTGAGCAGATAGCTCTCCAGCACGACCAGTTCGGCGACACCGCCGTACACGTCGCGCACGCTCGAAGTGTTCTGGTAGGCAACCAGATACGGGATGCGATCGTAGTCGTGCTTGACGGGGGTTTCGGCAATTTGTGTCATCAGTGCTGCCCCAGATCGTTGGCGAGAACCTCGGCGGACGGGACGAGTCGGCGCCTGGTGTCGATGGCGATCACCGACCAGTCGACGTGGGCGTAGTCGTCGAACTTGCGCCGGGCCCGTTCGCGTGCCTTCTCCGGTGCCCCGTGGTGAACACCTTGCGGCGCATGCGAGACCAGCCCGGGTGGCATCGGGATGCCATACAGCGATCCGCTGTGGAAGAACGCGATCTCGTCGTAGTCGACATTGCGGTGGTACCAGGGCGTGCGTTCGGTGCCCGCCACCGCCTCGGCCCGCTTGGGCAGGAAGTTCATCACGTACACACCGGTGGCCTGCATGAAGAGGTGCACGGTCGGTGGCAGGTGGACGCTGTCAGAGGTCACCACGTTGTAGTCGGCGATGTTGAACGTGAACGGGAAGTTGTCACCGCGCCAGCCTTCGACGTCGAGCGGATTGTGTTGGTAGTACAGCGTCGTCGGCCCGCCGTCGTGCACCAGCCGCACCTCGTACTCGTCACGCCCGTCGTCATCGATGGGCGCCGGCTCGGGAATGACCGCCTGCGAGGGGTCGAACGGGAAGTGCCTACCCAGCTGTGCGGGCGGCGGCACCCGGAACTCGTCGGTGGCCTGAACGATCAGCAGCGTCGACTCCGTATCCGGCACCTGGCGCCACGTGCACGCCTTCGGGATGTACACCCAGTCGCCCTCGCGGTAACGCAGCGGGCCGAACTCGGTCTGCAAGAGCCCGGCACCCTTGTGCACGAACGACAACAGGTCGCCGTCCACGTAGCGGACGAAGAACGGCATCGGCTCGGCGCGTCGGGACAGCAGCACCTGGCAGTCGGCGTTGGAGAACATCAGCAGCGGGCCGCCGTGCGCGTCGGTGGCGTCGCTAGGCTTCAACTCGCTGGACAGCACGTCGATGGGACGCAGGGGACCGCTTGCCCAGTAGGCGGTGGGGTCGTTGCGCCGGTACATGTTCGCGGTGCGTCCGGTGAATCCACCGCGGCCCAGCTCGTCGTCCTTGAGGCCGTCGAGGTCGGCGTGCAACCGCCGCGGCGTCTTGCCCTTGCGCAGGTGGATGAACGATTCCATGGGCGCGGTTCCATCTCGTCGTCGGAACAAAGATAAAGATGAAGTCAGTTTTACTTTAGGGTTCGAGCGGCGGGCGGGTCAATGGCGCGTCACACCATCGCCGTGCGCGGGATCTTCATGCCCAGCGTCAACGCTCCGGCGAGTTCCCGGCTGGTGTCGTAGTCGAACACGACGTGGCCCGAGATGACGTCGACGTTCCGCTTGAACCGTTGCAGCGGGTTGTCCATGAAGTGCGCACTCGCGCCCGACGCCTCCGACAGCGCCGCGATGACGGCCCGCGATTCGTGCACGATGTGCGCTGCGGCAAGGCGGGCGTCGCCGCGGACTGGGCGAGGCACCGAATCGCACGTGGCGAGAATCGTTTCGATCTCACCGACGGTGTCGGCGAGCAGTCCGCGCAAGGCGCGTAGCCGCACCCTGGCCTGGCCCAGGTGGGCTTGGGCGATGGGTTTGTCCTTCTGCCTGACGCCCTCGTAGGCAAGCACCCGCTGTGCGAGTCGTTCGGCGTACAGGTCGGTAACGCGTTCGGCGCTGCCGAGTGCAGGCATGGCCGCCAGCAGGGCCAGCGCGGGCACCATCGGCCAGCGGTAGGTGGCGTCCTCGTGCAGCGTGGCGCCGGGCGCGGTGCCGCCGTAGATGTCGGTGACGCGCACCACGCGGTACTCCGGGATGAACACGTCGGTGATCACCACGTCGTTGGATCCGGTGGCCCGCATGCCGTCGGTGTGCCAGACGTCCACGACGGTGACGTCGGTCGAGGGCAGCAGGGCCAGGGCGGGGTACATGCCGTCGTCTGGGCCGCACAACGCACCGACGATGACCCAGTTGCCGTCCATCACGCCGGTGGCCCACGACCAACGGCCGCTGAGCCTGATCCCGCCGTCGACGGGCACGCCCCGGCCTGTCGGGGCGAGCGGTGCGGGTGCCAGGAACGGGCGCGTGGCGAACGCCTCCTCCTGGGCGCGTTCGCCGAACAGCGCCAGCATCCAGTTGTGCAACGCACAGAAGCCGATGGTCCACGCGCTGGAGGTGCAGCCCGCCGCCATTCGTCGGACCGGGTCGAGGATCGCGGGGAAGGCGGTCTGCTGGCCGCCGTAGCGCCTGGGCACCAGCAGGTCGGTGAAGCCCGATGCGGCCAGGTCGGCGACCGTCGCGTCGGGCAGGCGCCGGAGGTCCTCGGCCTCCCGTGCGCGCTGCGCCAGTCGGCGGACGAACTCGTCGGTGATTCCGTACGTCGTATCGATCGCCGGCATGCGGTGGAACTTACCATACCTTTTGGTATGGAAAGTAGTTGTGGAGAGCTCGATTACCTGGCGAGCATCAGTTCGAGGAAGCGTTCCGCGCGAGCGGCGTCCCGGTCGTCCGGCGTGGCGCCGGAGAGGTGCAGGAAGCCGATTCCCGCCGCGAAGGTGGCGCTGGCGCGCAGGTCGGCTTCCTCGTGGTCGAACCCGTAGTCCAGGAACACCTGTTGCACCGCCCGCAGCAGCCTGCGGTCGGCGGCCCGGACGCTGGCGGCCACCGACCCGTCGGAGCGGGCCCATTCGCGCATCGCACGCTCCAGCGTCCAATGCCGCGGGCTGACCAGCGAGGTCATCATCTTCGACAGACGTTCACGCGGGGGAATATCGCCCATCTCGTCGATGTGGCGACGGTCCTCGTCGCGCAGTCCCCCCCATGCCTCGATGAGTGCTGTGCGATAGCTGTGCATGCCGTCGAAGTGCCAATAGAAGCTGCCCTTGGTGACGCCGAGCTGGTCGCATAACCGGTCGATCTTCAGCGCCTTCATGCCTTCCGCGGCCAGGATCGCGTAACCGGCCTGGATCCAGTCATCCACCGACAATCTGTTGCCAGCAGAGCCGCGCGTACTCGCCATGAGCGGCAGCCTACGGCCGTCGCGGTCGCCTCGGCTGACGGCCACTTCACCATTCCGTTAGGGCGACAAACCTCTGCCGAGGGTTTGTCGGGGTACCTGGCCTCATGTTTTACTGCCACCTACAACTAAACTCTCTGGTCTGTCCAAGGTTGGGCAGGCGCGGCCCCAGGTATGACACCGTTGGGCCGCTCGGGCGGTCATCTGACCGTGGGTTCGAAACGAGTAACGCGGTAACCGCAAACTGAATGGATTTCATAGATGTTCGTTGACAGAATTCGTGGCCGTTGGGCGCGCCGATTGTTTGGTGCGACCATGGCGGCGCTCCTGCTGCCCGGCATGATCGGCCTGGCTGGTGGCGGCGCTAGCGCAGGGGCGTTCTCACGTCCCGGTCTGCCAGTCGAGTATCTGATGGTGCCGTCGCCATCGATGGGCGTTGACATCAAGGTGCAGTTCCAGAGCGGAGGGGCCGGCTCGCCTGCGGTGTACCTGCTCGACGGGCTGCGCGCCCGGGACGACTTCAACGGCTGGGACATCGAGACGCCCGCGTTCGAGTGGTACCTCGACTCCGGCCTGTCGGTCGTCATGCCGGTCGGCGGACAGTCCAGCTTCTACGCCGACTGGTACTCGCCTGCGCGGAACAAGGGCCCGACCGTCACCTACAAGTGGGAGACGTTCCTGACCTCGGAACTGCCCGGCTATCTGGCGTCGGAGAAGCAGGTGAAGTCGACCGGTATGGCGGCGGTCGGGCTGTCGATGGCCGGTTCGGCATCGATGATTCTGTCGGTCTACCACCCGCAGCAGTTCATCTACGCCGCCTCGCTGTCGGGCTTCCTGAACCCGTCCGAGGGTTCGTGGCCCTTCCTGATCAACATGTCGATGGGTGACGCCGGTGGTTTCAAGGCCAATGACATGTGGGGTCCAACGGAAGACCCGAACAGCGGCTGGAAGCGCAACGACCCGATGGTGCAGATTCCGCAGCTCGTGGCCAACAACACCCGTCTCTGGGTCTACTGCGGCAACGGCCAGCCCAACGAACTGGGCGGCGGCGACGTGCCCGCCAAGTTCCTCGAGGGCCTGACCATCCGCACCAACCGGACCTTCCAGGATGAGTACGTCGCGGCCGGTGGCAAGAACGGCGTGTTCAACTTCCCGGACAGCGGCACGCACACCTGGGCGTACTGGGGACAGCAGCTGCAGCAGATGAAGCCCGACCTGCAGCGGGTGCTGATCGGCTAACAGCCGTCAGAACCCGCCCGCCACCTTCACCCGGACGCGGCCGGTGACGCCGCCCTGCACGATCGAGGGCAGCGTCGCCGGCAGGTCGGCGACGGGGATGTCGCGGGTCAGCAGGTCCAGATGCGGTGGAGTCAGGTCAGCGGCGATCCGCGCCCAGATGTCGCGTCGCTCGGCGATGGGCACCTGAACCGAGTCGATGCCCGCGAGGGTGACTCCGCGCAGGATGAACGGGTGCACCGTGGTCGGCAGATCCGCGGCGCCGGCCAACCCTGACGCCGCCGCCACTCCGCGGTACTTCAACGTGCTCAGCGCGTAGGCGAGGGTCTGACCGCCGACGCAGTCGACGACGGCAGCCCATTTCGTCTTGCCGAGCGCCCGGACCCGTTCGCCCTCCTCGGGTAGCCGGCCGACGATCTCTGCCGCGCCCAGTTGTTCGAGGAGTTCGTGGGCGGCTGCCTTGCCGGTCGATGCGACGACGTGGAACCCGGCCGCGGCCAGCAGGTCGACGCTGACGCTGCCAACGCCGCCGCTCGCACCCGTCACCAGAACCGGGCCGTCGTCGGGTGTGATGCCGTGCGCCCGAAGCGCTTCGACGCTCATCGCCGCCGTGAAGCCGGCCGTCCCGATCGCCGCGGCCTGCGCGGTGGTGAGTGCATCGAGCTTCACCACCATGTCCGCGGGGTAGCGGGCGGTGTCGGCGTAGCCGCCTGGTCGGCCGGTGCCGATGTCGTAACCGTGCGCCACGACCGGGTCGCCGACGGCGAAGTCCGGGCTGGTGCTCGACGACACCGTGCCTGCGACGTCGATGCCCGGAATCAGCGGGTAGCCGCGAGCGACGCCGCCGCCTGCGGTCACCGCCAACCCGTCCTTGAAGTTGATCGACGAGTAGTCGACCGCGATCGTGACGTCGCCGTCGGACAGTGCCGTGTCGTCGACGATCTCCTGTAGGAGCAGGACGCCGTGTTCGGCATCCTCGTGCGCGACCAGGGCGGTTATCTCAGCCATGCGGGAATCCTAATCCCGCCGCCTTGAGTCACCGATGGCCCGTATCGGAGACCCGCTACTTGAGCTCGGCCGAGGACAGGCCAAGCAGCCGGCGCGCGACGACGAGCTGCTGGATCTGCTGGGTGCCCTCGAAGATGTCGAGGATCTTGGAGTCCCGCGCCCACTTCTCCAGCAGCGTCTCCTCGGAATAGCCGGTGGTGCCTGCCATTTCGACGGCCTTGAGGGTGATGTCGCTGGCGACTCGGGCAGACTTGGCCTTGCCCATCGAGGCTTCCTTGGAGTTGGGGATCTTGTTGTCGGCCTGCCACGCGGAGCGGACCGTCAGCAGGTAGCCGGCCTCCCAGTCGGCCTCCATCCGCAGGAACTCCGCGGCAGGCGCGCTCTGAGCGTGGGCCGGCTTGTCGTAGGAGATCTCGATGCCGGCGTCGGTGAGGATCTTGCGGAGCTCCTCCAACGCGGCCCTCGCGATGCCGACGGCCATCGCCGCAACGATCGGCCGGGTGTTGTCGAACGTCTCCATCACACCGGCAAAACCCTTGTCCACGTGGACTTCCGGGTCACCCAGCAGGTAGTCCTTCGGGATCCGGGCGTTGTCGAACCGGATCACTGCGGTGTCGGACGCCTTGATGCCCAGCTTGTGCTCGAGTCGTTCGACCGTCACGCCGGGGTGCTCACGCGGCACGATGAACGACTTGATCGCCGCGCGGCCCAGCGACTTGTCCAGCGTCGCCCACACCACGATGTGGCTGGCCCGCGAACCCGCGGTCACGAAGATCTTCTCGCCGTTGATCACGTACTCGTCGCCGTCGAGCTTCGCGCTCGTCGACACCGCGGCCGAGTCGGAGCCAAAGCTGGACTCGGTGATGGCCATCGCCGCCCACACCTTGCCGAGCCGCTCGAGTTGCTCGTCGGTCGCGAGACCGGAGAGCGCGGCGTTGCCCAGTCCCTGGAAGGGGATCGACAACACCAGCGCAACATCGCCCCAGCTGACTTCCATCGCATTGAGCACCGCGGACATGTTGCCGCCGTTGACATTTCCGTGCTGGGATTCGCCATCACGGACAGCCTCTATGCCGGCGAGAGCGAAGACGTTGGCCTCGGAGATTCCCTCGAAGAGATTGGCCAGGGTGTCCAGCTCGACCGGGTAGGCGTGTTCCTTCAGATCGTATTTGCGGGAGATCGGACGCAGCATCTCGGCGGCACCCTGATGGCCCTTCTCGATGACGGCCTGCAGCTTCTTGGGCAGTTCCAGATTGATTGCCATGACAAGTCTTCCGTTCTTCTTCGTCAAAGACCGCTAGAGGACGACGACACCCTCGGCGACGCCGACGGCCCGCAGATCGCGGTACCAGCGCTCGACCGGGTGTTCCTTGGTGAAGCCGTGACCGCCCAGCAATTGCACGCCGTCCAGTCCGATCTGCATGCCCTTGTCGGAGGCGAACCGCTTGGCCAGCGCGGCTTCGCGCGCGAACGACAGTCCCTGCTCGGCGCGGGCGGCGCCGCGCCAGGTGATCAGGCGCAGCCCGTCCAGTTCGATCGCGATGTTGGCACACATGAACGCGACCGACTGCCGACGGGCGATCGGTTCGCCGAACGCCTCGCGCTCTTTGACGTAGGGGATGACGTAGTCGAGCACCGCGTGTGAGGTGCCCACGGCCAGTGCGGCCCAACCCAATCGGGCCAGCGCGATGGCCTCGGAATAGTCGCTGTCGATCGCACCGTCTTCGCCGAGGCGGTTCTCCAGAGGCACCGCGACATTGTCGAGCTCGACGCGGCCCAGCGCCGCGGCGCGGATGCCCATGCTCGGGTCGGCCGTGACCGTCAGCCCCTTGGTCTCGGCCTCGACGATGAACATCGCCGGCTTCCCGTTGAGTTGCGCGCCGATGATGAACAGTTCGGCGTTCGCCGCGGCGGGCACCAGCGACTTGACGCCGGACAGCCGGTAGCCGCTCGGCGTGCGCACCGCGGTGGTCTTCAGCGCGGTCGAGTCGAACAGCGCATGCGGTTCGGCGATCGCGACGCACGCCTGCGGGACGTTCTCGCCGGCGAAGTCGGACAGGTAAGTGGCCTGCTGGCCGGAACTGCCCCAGTGGGTGAGGGCCGACGCGACTCCGCCGGGGGCCAGGATCGGCAGGGCCAGGCCCATGTCGCCATAGGCCAGCGCCTCGGCCACCAGCGCGTTGGTCACCGTGCTGCGGTGAGCGGCGATGCCGTCGAAGTCCTCGGGGATGTTGATGGCGGTGATGCCGAGTTCGGCGGCCTTCGCGATCAGGCCCGCCGGATGGGCGGCGGCATCGTCGGCGTCGTATGCGGCGGGCCGCAGGATCTCCTCGGCGAACTCGCCGATCGTTTCGAGGATCATCTTCTGGTCGTCGTCGGGGGTCAGGTCGAAGTAGTCGGCGCCGCTCGGACGCAGGCGCGTCGGGGGCTTGCCAAGGCCCTGTATGCGCTTGAACTGGCGTGTCGACGCGCCGATGGTGGAGAAGGCCGTCTTGACGCCGAAGCGCAGCCCACGGTTGAGCGGGTCGCGCAGCCCGTGCCTGTCCAGGAACTCCTGGCCCAGGATCGGTGTGATCAGCGCCAGCCCGATGTCGGTCGCTGTCCGCTTGTGCCGCTGCAGACCCACGGCGCTCTCCGATCCGGAGCGCTTGGGGCGCTGATTGGTGCCGCTCTTGGCCGGCAGGGTGTTGGTCATGTGTGCAGCCTCGCGTCGATGGGGAGTGCTTCAGGACCGTATCTTACTCTCGAGTAAGGTCAGCGGTTTCTGTTAGTAGGGTCACACCGGAGACAGCCTGGTCAGCACCCGATCGTGCAACAGGCCGTTCGTCGCCACTGCGCTGCCGCCGTGTGGGCCCGAGGTGCCGTCGACGGTGGTGAACGACCCACCCGCTTCGCGCACCAACACGTCGAGCGGCGCCAGGTCCCACAACTTCACCTCGGGCTCGGCCGCGATGTCGACCGCACCCTCGGCCACCAGGCAGTACGACCAGAAGTCGCCGTAGCCCCGCACCCGCCACACCGCGTCGGTGAGATCGAGGAAATTCGATCGCCGCTCGCCCCAGCCGGTGGTGAGGTCGGAGAACGACAGGCTGGCCTATCCTATGACGTCCACGCCGGACACCGAGATGGCGCGGGGAGCGCCGCGGAACGACGTGAAGGCGCCCTCGCCGGTGCCGGCCCACCACCGCCGTTGCATCGCAGGCGCGCTCACCACGCCGACCACAGGAACGCCGTCCTGCATCAGTGCGATCAGCGTGGCCCACACCGGCACCCCGCGGACGAAGTTCTTGGTGCCGTCGATCGGATCCAGGACCCACTGCCTGCCCTCGAAGACCGTGGCACCGCCGTACTCCTCGCCGAGAACCGCGTCGTCCGGCCGGTGTTCGGCGAGCACGCCGCGGATGAGTTCTTCCGCCGATCGGTCGGCATCCGTCACCGGGGTGAGATCGGGTTTGGTCTCGATCCGAAGGTCCAGCGCGCCGAACCGGTCCAGCGTCAACACGTCGGCGTGGTCGGCCAACTGCAGGGCGAGCGTGATGTCATCCGCCAGTGAGCTCATGGCTGCAGTCCTACCATGGCGGTGTGTGGGAATTCGCTGTGCTGTTGATGTTGATCGGTGCCATCGCCTTGGTGGCGGCGCCATGGATCCGTAGGCGCACTGGTGGCGTGCGCGGCGGCTCAGGTAGGGACGTGATGCACGGCACCCTGCTGGTTACCGGCGTCAGCCCTCGCCCGGATGCCGACGGCGAACAGTTCGTCACCATCACCGGCGTCATCAATGGACCCACCGTGAACGAGCACGTGGTCTATCAACGGATGGTCGTGCCCGTAACCGCATGGCCGTCGATGGGCCAGTTGATGCCCGTCGTGTACTCCCCGAAGAATCCCGACAAATGGGGCTTCGCACCGGCGGAACCGTTTGAGCCGCCCCTGCCGCCGCCGCCTGCGCCGTACAGCTAGGCGGCCGGTACTGGCGTCATGCGGAATATCGCCTACAGCCATGTCGACGTCTTTAGTCAATCCCCATTCGGCGGCAACAGCCTTCCGGTCTTTCCCGACGCTCCGGACCTGAGTGCTGAACAGATGCTGCGCATCACGCAGGAGATGCGGCACTTCGAAGCCATCTTTCTCCAACCGACGGATCAGCCGGGCACCGTCCGAGCCAGGATATTCGATCTGTTCGGCGAATTGCCCTTCGCCGGACACCCGGTCATTGGAGCTGCAGCCGTCCTGCACGAGCGCTCCGGAATGGACGGTGCACGAAGTTGGCAATTCCAATTGCCCGGCAAGACAGTCGAAATCACCACGGACGTCACGGCTGGAAGCTACTCAGGTCTGCTGGATCAGGGCGCCCCGGAGTTCTTGGGATCGATCGACGACGTTGCGCGGGTCGCCGCTGCGTTCAATCTCGCGGCCGATGATCTCGCGCCGGACCTGCCGCCGGAAGTCGTGAGCACTGGGCTTCGATACCTCATCGTGCCGGTCCGGCCGGGCGCGTTGGCGCGGGCTCGAATCTCGCGCGACATCACGGAATTGGTGCAGGGTGCGGGCGCCGAGTTCGCCGTCTTGCTCGACGAGGCTGCCGTCGAAGTGCGGCATTGGAACAACGACGGAATCATCGAGGATGTCGCGACGGGTAGCGCCGCAGGGACGATCGGCGCCTACCGGCTGCGCCATGGACTGGTCCGCGGTGGCGACACGTTCATCCTGAATCAGGGCCAATACACCGGCCGCCCAAGCACTTTGCGCGTTCAACCCGAAGGTGACGCGAACCACGTCGAAACGGTGAAGGTGGGCGGCGACGTCGCCTTCGTCGGGCATGGCGTCATCGAAGCCTTGCCGTGAACTTCACCGGATCGTCTACGCGGCGTGTTTGGCGATGGCGATGCCGATGTCGACTTCGATTGCGCTGAGGCCGATGCGTACGGGACCGGGCAGTGGTGGTGCCGTGCAGTGGTGGTGGGCTCCGGTAGGTGTGGTGAATTCGGCGTGGTGACACCCGGTTTCATCCTGGGTCGTGGTGACTTTCCAGCCGGGTGCTTCCTTGGCGTAGTTGCACGCCTCGCACGCCCCGAGCCCGTTGACGCCACTGGTGCCACCACCGCGACCGTGCGCGGTGGCGTGGTCATGATGGCGGATCGGGGCATCGCAGTACGGGGTGCGGCAGGTGTCGTCGCGCAGGTCGATGAACCGCGCCAGCCCCTTCGGAAACAGCCGGGCCCGGGACTCCATCGCCACCAACGCCCCACTGCGGGGATGCTTGTACAACCGCCGCAGCGTGGCCCTCGACCGCATGTCGGTGACCGCGGCCGCGACCAACCGCCGTCCGATCGCCGCGGGCACCGGCCCGTACCCGGCGATCCGGGCCGGAGAGGTGCTGCTCGCGAGCAGGCTCTCATCGGCGATCACCAGGTCGACCGCAATGGGCACCGGCACCTCGGCGGGGCGCCCGGTGACCCGTTCGATCAGGGTGTCGGCCATCACCTGACCGCGGCCACGTCCGTCGAAACAGGTGTCGGCCTCCCGCCGCAGTGCGGCATACACTGACACGCCCTGGGGCATGGGCAGCAATGCGGTCACATAGGTCATGGTGTCGGGTGCCGGTCGGATGGTGACGGTGCGCTCGGACTCGGCGCGCACGGCGCGGTCGACGACGGCCTGCGGGTCCAGCCGGTAGGCGATGGCCTTGGCGGCCGCGGTGATGCGGCCGTCCCCGAGCCCCTCCAACCCCGAAACATCGGCACAGAGTTCGGCGTCCAGGGTGCGGCGATCCTCGACGTCCAGGCAGCCCGACTCCCGCACGATCAGGGTGGCTCGCCACTCCGAGAGCGCCCCGGCCTCCAGGGCGGCCAGAGTGTGGGGCATCTCGTGCACCAACGCCCGCGCGAAACCCAGATGCCGGCCCCCGCACGATGGGGAGTCCCGACGCGCCAACGCCACTTCGGAGGCCAGACCGCGACCACGCTTTGACGCGGGCACCCCTGCCGCGGCCTCCGCCGCGCGCCGGCTCTCGTCCAGCGCCGCGGTGACCCGCGCCTGACCCGCCGCTGCGGCCGACTTCAGCCATTCCAGCGCCGCGATACGCTCCACCAGCGCGGACTCGTCCGCGTCCGGGTCGACGACCACCAACGATTCGAACATGCGTTCGAGTCTACTCCAGGGCTCGGACAAGCTTGGCTGACGACTCCACGAAGGGGAACCAACCGTGCCGACGCCGCTGCCCGACGATCTGCTCGACCTACTCCGCCGACCCAGCCCGTGCTTCATCGCCACTCTGATGCCAGACGGGTCGCCCCAGCTCACGCAGACCTGGGTGACCACCGACGGGGAGCACGTCGTGATCAACATCGTCGACGGCATGCAGAAGGCGCGGAACGTCGCCCGCGACGGCAGGGTGGCGGTCAACGTCGCCGACCCCGACGACGTCTTCCGTTATTACGCGGTGCGCGGCCGCGTGATCGGCATGACCACCGACGGTGCCGCCGAGAGCATCGACGAGATCTCGCAGAAGTACCTACGCATGTCCTACCCGAACTTCACCGGCAAGCCGGAGACGCGGGTGTTGATCACCATCGAAGCCGACACGGTCACACCGCCCGCCCGCGGCTGATCGAACCGACGGTGAAGCAGGATGTCCGCCCCCCGTCGACGACGAGGTTGGTGCCGGTGATGTACGCGGCATCGTCGGACAGCAGGAACGCCACGGCGTCGGCAATTTCGGCCGGTTGTGCGATTCGGCCAAGCGGGATCGACGCCTCGTGCTCGGCCAACTCAGCGGCGGGGTCGGGGGCCGCGGCGAATTCAGCCATCAGCATCGGGGTTTCAGTCTCGCCGGGGGAGATGCTGTTGACGCGGATCCCGTGCACCGCCAACTCGGCGGCCAGCGCGCGGGTCATCGCAAGGACGCCGCCCTTCGTCGCCGTGTAGCCGACATAGCCGCCCTGACCCAGCTGACCGAGTTCGGATGCGGTCGTCACGATTGTTCCGCAACCGGCAGGGATCATCCGTCTCGCCGCCTCGCGGCAGACGTAGAAGCTTCCCGAGAGATTGACGTGGAGCTGCCGGAGCCAATCGTCGTCGGTCGTCGTTGACACCGGTGAGATCACGGAAATACCCGCATTGCTGAACACCGCGGACAACGTGCCAAGTTCTTCGGCGCGGTCGAAGGCGTCTGCCACCTGAGCGGAGTCGGTCACGTCGGCGGCAATGGCCAGAGCCGCCGCAGGCCCCGCGGCCCTGCACAGGTCGGCTGCCTCCTCGAGATCGGCACCGGGCAATGCGACCAGCGCCACTGCCGCTCCTTCACGCGCCAACCGGAGTGCGGTCGCGCGGCCGATGCCCGAACTTGCGCCGGTGACCAGCGCGACTCGGTTGGTGAAACGGGGCACGGTTACGACGGTGCGCTCGACGCTGTTTGGAGCGCGCCGTACTGAGCACCGGTGAGTTCGATCGACTTCTCCCACAACCGCTTCGCCACCGTTTCGTTGCGCGCCGACTTGGCGCGCGGAGAACGGCTGACCGGACCGCGGACACCGAACAATCTGTTGGGTCCCAGGTAGTCGCCGTTGCGGACGTCGGTCATCGTTGCCGCGTAGAGCTGGCTCAGCGCACCGTCGGTTTCGCTGTTGCCGAAGACTCGCAGACCCAAGTGGGTTGCCGTCAGAGCGCCAGGGATCGGCGGCACCATCGAATCGAACAAATTCGTCGCCGCAACGCCGGGGTGGGCGATCACGGATTTCAGCGCAAGCCCGGCAGCCTCGCTGCGCCGCGCCAGCTCCGCGCCGAAGAGCAAGTTGGCCAGCTTGGATTGCTGGTATGCGGTCATGCGGCGATATTGGCGGTGGTCGAAGTTCAGGTCGTCGAGCACGATTTGCCCCTGGCGGTGCGCGATGCTGGCGAGCGTGACGACGCGTGGTTCGGAGGCCGCGAGCAGCGCGGGCAGCACGCCGTCGGTGAATGCGAAGTGGCCGAAATGATTTGTGCCGATCTGCATCTCGAATCCGTCGGCAGTCCGTGCGAACGGAACCGCCATGAGACCGGCGTTGTTGATCAGCACGTCGATTCTCGGTGCCAGCGCCGTTGCCTTGGCGGCCGCTTCGCGGACGCTGCCAAGATCGGCGAGGTCGAGGGCGACGAGGTCGTGTTCGGCTTCTGGGCCTGCAGCGCGCACCTGGTCGAGGGCTTCGGCTCCCGTCACCTGATTGCGACAGGCCAGAATGATCCGCGCGCCTGCACCGGCAAGCGCCGTGGCCGCTCGCAGGCCGAGACCGTTGTTGGCGCCCGTTATCAGGATCGTCTTCCCGGCTTGGTCGGGCATGTCGCTGAGTCGGAAGTTCTTGGCCTGCAGGGGGGTACGCGTCATCGGGTATTCCTCATTGACTGGGTTCGTCGTTACTGACTGGATTCGTCGTTCGAGAATGCGAGGTGCAACGGGAGGCTCGGGTCGACCGTCATCCCGCTGAGCCGGGCGGTCGACTCCGCGAGACTCGACACGGTGGTCGCCAGGTACTCGACGAACTTGTCGATCGCCATTGGATCTCCCTGAGTGCGGTTGGCACCCAGCCACCAGTCCGTTGCGGATGCGACCGCACCGAAGATCGAGTAGATCGTCAGTTCGGCATAGTCGCCGTCGATCGAGTCGTCGTCGAGGGCATTGGAGAACAATTCGGCGGCGCGCCTGGCTGATTGGCGCGCGGACTGCAACGTCCGCTCCGACTCGTCCATCTGATGGGTGAAGTGGCTGTGCACCATGAACCGGAAGACGTTCGGGTACTCCATGACCACCTTCGCGTACTCGGTTGCGCCACGGCGCACGAGTTCGCCTGCGGAATCGCTCATCAGGTTGATGCTGGAGAGCACTCGCTCCCACAGCATGTCCTGGACCCGGTCGACGATCGCGTCGAAGAGGTCGACCTTGTCCTTGAAATGCCGGTACAGCTTCGGTTTGGCGGTTCCCGCCTCCTTGGCGATGTCGTCCATGCTGACGTCCGGACCGATCTTGCCCAACGCCCGGAACGCCGCGTCGACGAACTCTTCGCGGACCACCGCGCGGTGTTCGCGCCAGCGTTCAGTGCGCGCGTCAGGTCGCTGGCCCTCTCGCTTCTCAGATCCGCGTGCACGCGCCCGGGTAGTCACAGATATCACTTTATCCGATACCGGCGGTACTGGCTACAGGCAGTTCGACCTATTCGGGCTGGTTGGGTCATCGGGATGCCCGCCATTGTGCGTCGGCAACACCATTGGCGGTCGCGGGCTCGTCGCCGTAGAGCCACTCACGGGCGATCCGATGCCAGTTGTTACTGGCTCCCAGTTGGCCCAGCACGCCGAACGTCAAGAAGTCCGCGCGTCGCGAGAATAGGTGCTCGGGTGGCAGGTTCTGGTGGTGCATGCCCGAGAATTCCGTCATCCGGGGGTCGATGGCGTCCAGCATGCTGCCGCTGGCCATGGCCGGGGTCACCGTGATCACCTCGTCGGTGAGATGCCAGCCGGCGGCAGCGTAGACGTATTCGAGGCATTCCTCGGGTGTCACCCCGGTGTCCCCGTCCATCACACCGCGGCGCACCATCATGTCGAACAGGTCTTGGCTGCGGTGTTCGGCGGCGGCGCGCATGCACTGCCTCTCGAAGTCGACGTGAACGGGATCCATGTGGTTGTAGAGCCCGAAGTCGATGAAACCGACCTTCCCGTCCCGACCCAGCAGGATGTTTCCGGGGTGCGGATCACCGCAGAACTCGTTGTGCAGGAACAGTGAACCGATGTAGAAGCGGTAGACGATCTCGCCGACCCGATCCCGATCGGCTCGCGGCAGATCGCAGATCGCGTCGAACGAGACGCCGTCGAACAACTCAGTCACAACCACCTTGCGGCCGCTGCGCGCCGCCACGCTATCGGGTATCGCGATGAACGGATGATCGGCGAACAACACCGCGAGCTCGTGCTGGGTTTGGGCTTCACGTTCGTAGTCGAGTTCGCTCTCCATGTTGCGCGCGATCTCGGCTGCGAGCTCCGGAGTCGATACCGTCGGGATCGCCGAGCGCCAGAACTTCAGGAACATCGCCAGGTTCTTCATGTCGGCACGGATCGCAACGTCGACACCCGGGTACTGCACCTTGACCGCCACGTCACGACCGTCGTGCAGACGGGCGCGGTAGACCTGGCCGATCGACGCCGCGGCCATGGGTTGGTCATCGAATTCTGCGAACAACGTCGCTACGGGACCTCCGAGATCGTCCTCCATCTGGCGTCGCATCACGTCGAACGAGACCGTGGGAGCCTGGTCGCGCAGCACCGCGAGCTTGCGCTGAAAACTCTCGCGGTGTGATTCAGGCACCAGCTCGAGGTCGACGACGGAGAGCATCTGGCCTAGCTTCATGGCAGCACCCTTCATGCTGCCCAGCACCGTCACCAGCTGGTCGGCGGCCTGCAGCGCTGCCTTCTCCGAGATCCGCGCCTTCGACTCGCTGGAGCGGCCGACCATCGACATCCTGGCCCCGGCGGTTCGCACCGCCTGAGTCGCCGCCGCCTTGCCGAGCTTGGAGCCACGCGAAACTCGCGAGGTGGGTACCTGGTCTGACATTGCGGAGTCCTCCGAGCCGTCGAGACTCTTGCGACCGACACGTCAGCCGACGTGATGACTCAGGTTACAAACGTCGGGTCGCGTCCCGGCCCCTGGTCCCACGGCCGCGGGGATTCATCCCGTCGCTCTCGCATCGATGTCGCGTTGGCTCGTCGTCTTCGGTCCTGGACCCATTCCTCATACTCCGTCCGGCGAACTTGGCGTACCGGAAGTACGCGATACAGAAAGTATCGTGTACCGCTGGTACCGCGGTGTCAACCGGCGTAATGTGCGCCATCATGCACTGGCCGATCCCACTTGCCGCGATGGCTCGGGCATGGTCGTTCAGACGATCAACGAGATGCTTGAGCCGTCCAGCCCGGCGGGCGTCGGGCTGGACGACCTCGACGGGGACGGCCGCGACGAGGTGATCATCCCGATGGGCCGAACCCGTTTCAACGGCAGCGCGAACACCCGGTTCTCGGTGTGGCGGGCAATCGGTGACGGCACGCATTTCGAACGAACGCAGATGGTCGGGCAGGCCGTGTACCCCAGCGGTGACGGGTATCTGGTAGCCAATGGCGGCGCGCTCACCAGCCGGGATCTCGACTTCTATCTACCGACCGGCGCCGGGTTCACGCTGATCGCGTCGTTGACGATCGAACCCGAACAGGTCGAGCCGGGCACCGGCCGGGTGATCACGTTGAGCTGTCGCGCCCACCAGCAACAGGGCCTTGGCAGCATCGACATGGACGTGCACCAGGCGGAGCAGACGTTCTGCGCGTCCCCGGCTGCCATGGCCATCTGGCCCGACGCCCAGCGCGTCGCGATCTGAGCCGCCGTCCAGCCTTCTCGATCAGCCGTGGCTGATCCGCAGCAGTTCGGCCACGCTCGTCAACTTCACCCGCGGCCTGCCGAGAACCTCGCCGGCCGAACGCTCGTGGTCGTCGATCAGCTTCCAGTGGTCGTCGGTGACCAGTTTCGGTTGGCGCGACACCAGCCATTCGACGAGTTCCTCGGAATGCTCCTCGCCGAAGTCGGCCACGGACCCCGCGGCGAGATCGGCGGTCAGCGTGTTGACGGTCTCCTGCGAGTCCTTCTTGTTGCTGCCGATCACTCCGGACGGGCCCCGCTTGATCCACCCGACGACGTACTCATTGCGCCTGCCGTCGACCCTGCCGTCGGTGTGAGGAATCGTTCCGGCCCGTTCGTCGAACGGCAGCCCCGGGGTGGGCACGCCCCGGTACCCGACCGCGCGGACAACCAGCTGAGCGGACAGGTCCTCGCGTTCCCCGGAATCCTTGGCGACCATCCGCCCCCCGTCGTCGACGAGATCGTTGCGGCCCAGCACGATCGATTCCACCCGGCCGTTGCCCCTGATCTCGATCGGCGAGGTGCGGAACCGGAACACGATGCGACGCTTGGCGCCTCGGGGTTCCTGCTCGGAGTACCCGCGCAGCACCTTGACGTTGAGCTTGACGGCCTTGCCCGCGGCATCGAGGTCGGCCTCGGAGATGTCGGCGAAGTCGGCCGGGTCGACGATCACGTCGACGTCCGCCATCGCCTCCAGGTCGCCCAGCTCGCGGAGCTCCAGTGTGGTGAAGGTGGCCTGCAGGGGGCCGCGACGGCCGATGATCACGACCTCCTCGACGCCGCGGATCTGCAATGCATCCAGCGCGTGGCCCGCGATGTCGGTGGCGGCCAGCATGTCGGGATCGCTGACCAGGATGCGCGCCACGTCGAGTGCGACGTTGCCGTTGCCGACCACGATCGCCCGGCCGGTCGACAGGTCGGGCGACATCTCCTCGAAGTGCGGGTGCGCATTGTACCAGCCGACGAAGTCGACGGCGGCGACGCTGCCCGTCAGGTCCTCCCCGGGAATGTTCAGGGGGCGGTCGGACTGGGCGCCGACGGCGTAGATCACCGCGTCGTAGCGTTCGGCCAGTTCGTCGGCCTGCACGTGCTGTCCCACCGCGATGTTGCCGAAGAAGCGGAACCGGGGATCGGCTGCGGTCTTCTCGAACTGGGCGCTGATGGTCTTGATCTTCGGGTGATCCGGCGCCACGCCGGAGCGCACCAGACCCCACGGGGTGGGCAGCATCTCCAGCATGTCGACGCGCACGTCGGCGTCATCCGTCGAGTCGGCGAACTTCAGTAGCGACGCGGCAGCAAAGTAACCCGAAGGTCCGGAGCCGACGATCGCCACGTGGTAAGGGCGCATGCTTCAGCTTTCTCTAAGCCGTCTATCCCGTACCCGGGGCGCGCAAGGGGCTGTCGCGACGTCCCGGGCTGGTTACAAGCCGATGCTAAACCGTGTTGGCCGATCGAGGGGTAGAGGGACGAAACGATCGGCGTCATCGGTCGGTACTGTGATTTCCCGTGGATCCCGACCGTCAAGCTGACATAGCAGCACTCGACACCACCCTGACCACGGTGGAGCGGGTGCTCGACGTCGACGGTCTGCGCGCGCGCATCGACAAGCTCGAACACGAGGCGTCCGATCCCAACCTCTGGGACGACCAGACGCGCGCCCAGAAGGTCACCAGCGACCTCTCCCACACCCAGACTGAGCTGCGCCGCGTCGAAGAACTGCGGCAACGGCTCGACGACCTGCCTGTGCTCTACGAGATGGCCGCTGAAGAGGTGGGGGCCGGTGCCAGCCCAGACGCTGACGCTGCGCTGGCCGAGGCCGACGCCGAGTTGAAGTCGCTGCGAGCGGACCTGGAGGCAATGGAGGTCCGCACGCTGCTGTCGGGGGAGTACGACGAACGCGAGGCGGTCGTCACCATCCGATCGGGTGCGGGCGGAGTCGACGCGGCCGACTGGGCCGAGATGCTGATGCGGATGTACATCCGGTGGGCGGAGAAGCACAACTACGGCGTCGAGGTGTTCGACACCTCATACGCCGAAGAGGCGGGCATCAAGAGCGCGACGTTCGCGGTGCACGCGCCTTTCGCCTACGGCACGCTCTCGGTCGAGCAGGGCACGCACCGACTGGTGCGGATCAGCCCGTTCGACAACCAGAGCAGGCGCCAGACGTCGTTCGCCGACGTCGAGGTGCTGCCCGTTGTCGACACCACCGACCACATCGAGATCCCCGAAGGCGACCTGCGCGTCGACGTCTACCGATCGAGCGGGCCCGGCGGCCAGTCCGTGAACACCACCGACTCGGCCGTTCGACTCACGCACATCCCCACCGGTATCGTCGTGACTTGCCAGAACGAAAAGTCGCAGTTGCAGAACAAGGTTGCGGCAATGCGCGTGTTGCAGGCAAAGTTGTTGGAACGCAAACGTTTAGAAGAACGCGCCGAGATGGACGCGCTCAAGGGCGATGGCGGCAGTTCATGGGGGAACCAAATGCGTTCCTACGTGCTGCAGCCGTACCAGATGGTCAAGGACCTACGCACCGACTACGAGGTCGGCAATCCGGCCGCGGTACTCGACGGAGACATCGACGGATTCCTCGAAGCGGGAATCCGTTGGCGCAATAGGAAAGATGACGACTAACACCACTTATCTAGCCTTTTCGGTAGCGCAACGCTGGCATGACTTCTGGCGGGGCGGTATTGGCGAGTGGATCATTACCCGAGGGCTGAAGATCGCCCTGATCATCGTCTTTGCACTGCTGGCCGCCCGGTTCATCAGCTGGTCTGCGCAAAAGATCACCAGTCGCATCGATGCCGACTTCCGGGAAAGCGACCAGCTGGTGCGGACCGAGACCGCCAAGCACCGTCAGGCGGTTGCCTCGGTCATCTCCTGGGTGTCGATCGCGATCCTGTTCGTGATGGTGGCTGTCGAGATCACCGACGTGCTGGCCGTTCCGGTCGGATCGCTGGTCGCGCCCGCCGCGGTCCTGGGCGCGGCGCTCGGCTTCGGGGCTCAGCGCATCGTGCAGGACCTGCTGTCGGGGTTCTTCGTCATCACCGAGAAGCAATACGGCTTCGGTGACCTGGTTGCCCTGACTGTGGCAGGCATCGCACAGCCGGCGGAGGGCACCGTCGAGGACGTCACGCTGCGCGTGACCAAGCTGCGGTCCAGCGACGGTGAAGTGTTCACCATCCCCAACGGTCAGATCGTCAAGACGATGAAT
>Ga0193743_1000393_pt1 | contig 34808 bp, 35 predicted proteins | sample L2c2metaG_FD_143038 | JGI IMG/M metagenome (GOLD analysis project Ga0193743, IMG submission 143038) | Soil microbial communities from a riparian zone of the East river system, Colorado, United States - L2c2 | ecosystem: Environmental > Terrestrial > Soil > Riparian zone | place: USA: East River... | reverse complement strand
TGGTTGAGCCGAGCACCCGGACAGGGCCAGCCCGACCGCGAGCCCTGTTACGACCATGGCCTTGAGCATGTTCGGCCCAACCTCCCCCGCACTGGCACGAGATGCCCGCCGCATCGAAGTCAGGGGGCTCTTCTGATCAACCGTGCGTCGTTCGACCTGGCCTGTCCAAGACCTGCTGTGATAGCCATGGGGAATGGACGTCCACTTGCGTGATCTGCGGTACTTCGTGACCACCGCGGAGTACCTGCATTTCACCCGGGCGGCGGAGGCTCTCTTCGTCAGCCAACCCGCGCTGTCCAAGCAGATTCGGCTGTTGGAAAGGCAATTGCGCGCACCGCTGTTCGAGCGAGACCGCCGCTCGGTGCACCTCACCCCGGTCGGTGAGGCCCTGCTCCCACAGGCAAGGGAGGTGCTCGCCGCCTGGGATCACGGCCAACGGTTGCTGGCCGCGGCGACCCAGACCCAGCAGGCCACGCTGTTGGTCGGCTTCAGCACCGGACTCGGGCGGGGTCTGCTTCCCGGGATCCGGACGATGCTGGCCGACAGCGCGCCGCGGGCCCAGCTGCTGGTGCGGCAAATCTCGTGGGAGGACCCAACCGGCGGCTTGACAGCGCACGGTTCCAAGCGCACCGACGCGGCCTTCGTCTGGCTGCCGTTGCCTCAACCCCACTCATTCGAATGGATGGATGTGGCCACGGAGTCCCGCCTCGTCGCGTTACCGGCCGATCACTTGCTGGCCGCACGTGAGCACATCGACATCAGTGATCTGCTGGATGAACCATTCCTCGCTCTTCCCGCTGCCAGTGGCGCGCTACGGGATCATTGGCTGGCTACCGACGAGCGCCGTGGTCATCCGGTCCGTATCGGCGCAGAGATCTCCAGCACCGAAGAGGCCGTGGAAGCCCTCGCCGCCAGGCTGGGCATCTGTCTGATCGCCGTGGGCAATGCATCGCTGGTGACCCGCGACGGCGTAGTGGTCCGACCGGTCGCCGGACTCAGTCCCAGCCGACTCGTTCTCGCATGGCGTCGAGGCGACGACAGACCTCTACTCACCGCGCTGCGCCAAGCCGTCCTGGCCGCGACCACCGCCGAGAATCCACCGGGCACCTGACGGGCTCCATAACCGATGGCTATCACCGAAGGTCTTGGACATTCTTCGAGCGGTCAGTCCATCCTGTAGGCAGGTCAGGAAGGCGAAAAGCGATGGCGACGTTGGGCATACCTACCCTCAGGATGGCAGCCGCTCTGATGCTTTCAGGTGCGGCCATGCTGTCCGGTGCACCCAACGCTGGCGCGGCACCGCTGTCGGTGCACGACCAGCTGACGATTACCCAGACCGTCACCGGCATTGGTTTGTACAGTGACCTTCGCGAATGGGACCGGTTAACGACGATGCTAGCTGGGCAGGTGACGACCGACTATGTAAGCGTCTTCGGTGGCGATGTCGAAACCGCGTCGCGGACAGATCTTGTTGGGCAATGGCGCGCCACTTTGCAGGGGTTTGATGCGACCCAGCACCTGATAACCAATGTGGCAGCGGACGGTTCAGGTGACGAGGCGACGGCCCGTTCTCACGTCCGAGCTACGCATCGGATCGATGATCGGTTCTGGACCCTCGGCGGTGTCTACACCCACCAGCTCGTTCGCACGGCGGATGGTTGGCGCGTGATCTTCATGGGCATTCAGCGTCTCTACGAGGAGGGCGACCGTGCTCTGGTGCAAGAAGCGTCCCGGCGCTCGGCTGGCTGAATTCGTCGGCAGCTACCGTCGGCAGCTGGCCAATGGGCGTAGCAGATCCGTCGAATGATTCGGCGATTGAGTGCACTCGTGCTCGTCGCGGCAGGCCTGCTCACCGGGTGTGCGGAGGATGTCACAGAGCCGGCGCCAGCCGAGGCGGTGGCCGATCGGGCAATGGACCGGTTCATGAGCGCGTGGCGCACCGGGGAGTGGCGGCCTTTCCTCGACATGACGACGCCGGAGTTCAGTTTCTGGTTCCCGGTCGGGCCACATGTGGGGAAACACGAAGGCGTTTCCGGTCGCGACGTATTGGGTCAATGGGCTCTGGAGAACGGCACCAGCGGAGCACGACTAGAAGGGGTGGTGAAGTCGAGGGTCGCCACCGGATCGCGGGTCATCTACGAAACCGAAGCAACGGGAACGGCCGGTCCGGCACTGAACTACCGCAATTGGGAAGTGATCGTGCTGACCGTGTCTGGGGATCAGATCAGCGGACTGCACGAATACTGGGGAAGCCTGCCGCCTGTATGACTGCCGCCGACGACCCGAAGATCGACGAGCCCACCTGTCAACCCGTTCCATTGCACTGCAGGGTGATGATTACTCACTGCCCGCGCGCTTCGTCCGCGTGATCGACCTCGTGTTCGCCCGCTGACGCCAGGACTCCCTCTCGGGCGGCGCGGCGGCGAAGAAGGTATCCACCGACCAGCATGGCCGCCAAGGTCAGATAGACCACGACCGTGAACGGCGTGCTGACCAGCGTGAGCACGTCACCGCCGGCGATGTCGAGCGCGCGGCGCAGCTGGACCTCGGCCAGCGGTCCGAGGATCGCGCCGACGACCATCGGCGAAATCGAGAACCCGAACCTGCGCATGAGGTAGCCGATCGCGCCGAGAACCAGGAGCAGGGCGACGTCGTAGGTTGAACCGTTGACGGCGTACGTACCGAGCAGGGCGAAGGTCATGATCGCGGCGAACAGATACGGCTTGGGAATCTCGAGGATCTTCACCCACAGACCGACCAGCGGCAGGTTCAGCGCCAGCAGAATGATGTTGGCGATGAGCAGGCTTGCGATCAGTCCCCAGACCAAGGCCGACTGCGTGTCGAGCAGCTGTGGGCCGGGCTGGATGCCGTACTGCTGGAACGCGACGAGGATGACGGCGGCGGTCGCCGACGTCGGGATGCCCAACGTCAAGAGTGGTACCAGTGTGCCCGCGGCGTTCGCGTTGTTGGCGGCTTCGGGTCCCGCCACACCTTCGATCGCCCCTTCGCCAAACTCCTCCTTGCGCTTGGAGAGCCGTCGCTCCATCGCGTAGGAGAGGAACGTCGGAATCTCGGAACCGCCGGCGGGAATGACGCCGAGCGGGAAGCCGACGCCGGTGCCCCGCAGCCACGGCCGCCACGATCGCGCCCAATCCTCGCGCGTCATCCACTTCGTGCCCTTGCCCAGATGGAGCATGTCGAAATGGCTGGAGACCTGGTGCGCCGCCACGTACAGAACCTCGCCCACCGCGAACAGCGCCACGATGAGCACGACGGTGTCGATGCCGTCCAGCAGTGACACCTGACCGAACACCAACCGCTGCTGCCCGCTCTGGAAGTCGATGCCGACCAGGCCGATGACGAGGCCAAGGCACATCGAAATCATGCCGCGCAGCGGCGACGACCCGACCAACGCGCTGACCGACAAGAACGCGACGACCATCAGCGCGAAGTAGTCCTGCGCCCCCAGCTTCACGGCGACACCGACCATCCACGGCGCGAAGAACGCGAGGAGCAAGGTCGCGATCGTCCCGGCGACGAACGACCCTATGGCGGCGGTGGCCAGCGCCGCTGCGCCGCGACCGCGACGCGCCATCTTGTTGCCGTCGATCGCCGTGATGACGGAGCCGGATTCGCCGGGGGTCTTGAGCAGGATCGACGTCGTCGAGCCGCCGTACATGGCGCCGTAGTAGATGCCGGCGAACATGATGAAGGCCAACTCCGGTTCCAGTCCGTACGTCAGCGGCAGCAGCAACGCGATCGTCAGCGCGGGGCCGATGCCGGGAAGCACGCCGATGAGGGTTCCGACCACGGTGCCGAGCAGCGCGAACAACAAGGCCTGGGGTGTGACCGCGACGGAAAGCCCCTGCAGGAGCCCTTCGAGTCCCGACATCAGAAGCCCAACACCCCGGCAGGCAGCGAGATGTCGAGCAGCCGGGTGAAGGCAAGATAGACGACCACCGACAGGACGACGCCGATCACGGCCGTGTGTACGACGTGCCGGGCGCCGACCGCCCATGCGGTGAGCCAGAAGACTATTGAGCTGACGATGACGTAGCCCAACGGCTCGACCCCGACGATGAAGACCAGGGTCGCGGCCACGCACACCGCCAGCGGAACCCACCGCGTGCGGCGGACATCCACGTCGCCTTCCGCCTCATCGGGCTCACCCAGGCTGCCCCTCGCTACCTGCACCATCAGCGCCAGCGACAGCGCGATGAGCAACACCCCGACGACCTTCGGCACGAATCCGGCACCGACGCCCGACGCGGACGTCGACGCCGCCTGATGCAGGCCATCCAGCAGGACGACGACACCGATCCCGAGGAGCGCAACGGCGATGACCCACTCGCCCCACGGGATCGGCCTGCGCTGCGGAACCTCGGCCGGCGCGAATTCGGCGGTCACTAACCCGCCTGCTTGGCCAGACCGAGGTCGGTGAGCACCGCCTGCACGCGGGCGTTCTCGTCCTTGAGCCAGGTGGCGAACTCGTCACCAGCCAGGAAGTTGTCGTTCCAGCCGTTCTTCTTGACCGCTGCCGACCACTCCGAGGACTCGTGCATCCGGGTGAGTGCCTCGACGTACTGGTTCTTGAGTTCGTCGTCGATACCGCCCGGGGCCATGATCGACCGCCAGTTCTGGAACTCGAGCTTCGGGTCGATCTGCGTTGCGGTCTGGGCGAAGGTGACGCCTTCGGCCTGGTCGGTCGACGAGATCAGCAGGCCCTTGAGGTTTCCGTTCTTGATTTGTTCGGAGAACTCGTTGAGCCCGGCCACCCCCGCCTGGACGTGGCCGCCGAGCAGCGCCGTCGTTGCCTCGCCGCCACCGCTGTACGGGACGTAGTTGACGTCGGCCGGCTTCACGCCGTAGTGCTGGGCCATCAAACCGATGAAGATCTGATCGGCGCTTCCGGCCGAACCGCCGGCAATCGCAACGGATTTGGGGTCGGCCTTGATGGCGGCGAAGAGTTCGTCGGCGTTGTTGAAGGGCACGTTCTTGGGAACGACGATCACCTCGTACTCGCCGACGATGCGGGCAAGCGGAGTGAGGTCATCGAGGGTGACGTCGGTGCCATTGGTGATGATGCCGCTCATCATCGCCAGGCCTGACGCGATCAGCAGGTCGCTCTTGCCCTTCTGCGGGGCCACTTGGGCCAGGGCAACGGTGCCCGAGGCGCCCGGGACGTTCTTGACTTCGACGCTGCGGGCCAGTCCGGCGGTCTTCATGGCTTCCTGCACCGCGCGGGCCGTCTGGTCCCAGCCACTGCCAGGCGCCGCGGGGGCGATGATCTCGACGCGCGACAGCGGCTTGAAGTCTCCGCCGGCTTGACCTCCGGAGTCGCTGCCACCGGTTCCGGCGTTGCCGCCGCAGGCGGCCAAGGTGAGCACGGCCGCGAGGGCCGCAGTGATGAGTGATGGGGTTCGCATGGGGAGATTCCCTTCCGGGCTGACGACGCTGTCCAATCGGTCAAACGTATACATAGAGTCCGGCGTCTGGCAATAGATCCTGCGGTTTCTTGACGGAAAAGCCTGTGAGGCGCTGGCTATGTATACACTGAGCCCGTGGCATCCAAGGTTTCGAGCGCGGCGACCCGTGCCTACGAACAACTGCGATCGGAGATCGTCGAGGGTGCGCTCGGTCCCGGCACCACGCTGTACGAGGTCGAGCAGTCCGAGCGCATCGGAGTGTCGCGCACCCCTGTCCGGGAGGCGTTCGGTCGTCTCGTCGCCGAGGGCCTGCTCGACGACGGGCAGGGGCGTGGCCTCATCGTCACCGACGTCTCCGACGGCGACATCGACGCCCTCTTCGAGATGCGGACCTGTCTTGAGGCGCAGGCTGCCCGGCTCGCCGCACGTCACGCCGATCCGGACATCTTCGTGGAGTACGCGCGCGAGTTCCGGGCCTGGCACACCCCGCTGCTCGACCCCGACGTAGCCGACCAACAGGTCAACGACTACTACGCCGTCATTCGCCGCTTCGACCGGGAGGTCGACGCCACCGCGAGCAACACCTACCTGGTCGACGCCCTCGAGACGCTGCGCACGCACGTGGCGCGAGTTCGAAGGAAGGCGGGCGCATCACCCGTGCGCTTGGCCGCCTCCGCCCTCGAGCACGCGCTCATCGCGTCGGCGATCGCCAATCACGATGCAGCTCTGGCGGTGCACGCCACCCACGTCCATTTGCACAACAGCCTCGAGCACTTCCGCCACGGCTACACCGGCCTCGGCGCCGACTGACCGCGTTCGGAACGACCAGAAGGGAAATCGCCACCCATGAGGAACCATTGCGTGCGGGTCCACCGCAGCGACGAAGGGCTGCCCCGGGACGGGCAGCTCGCGTGGGCCATGGCTCAGGTAGCCGCGGACCCGGTCGAGGTGAGCGATGAGGTCGCCGAGATGATCGTCAACCGGATCCTCGACAACGCGGGCGTCGCAGCGGCATCGGTCGGTCGCGCGGCCCCGTCGGCGGCTCGCGAGCAGGCCGTCACGCATCCGCCGAGCTCGGGAGGGCCCGGCGCATCGGTCTTCGGCCTGGACGCGAGTACGCGCGTCAGCCCCGAATGGGCGGCATTCGCCAACGGAGTTGCGGTGCGGGAGTTGGACTTCCACGACACGTTCCTGGCAGCCGACTACTCCCACCCGGGTGACAACGTCCCGCCGGTCGTCGCGGTCGCCCAACACGTCGGCGCCGACGGACGTGCGGTCGTGCGCGGCATCGCCACGGGGTACGAGCTGCAGATCGATCTGGTCCGGGCGATCAGCCTGCACACGCACAAGATCGACCACGTCGCGCACCTCGGCCCATCGGCGGCGGCCGGCATCGGGACGCTGCTCGACCTGCCCGCCGACGTCATCTACCAAGCGATCGGGCAGGCGTTACACACCACGACGGCCACCCGGCAGTCCCGCAAGGGCGAGATTTCCTCGTGGAAGGCCTACGCCCCTGCCTTCGCAGGCAAGGTCGCCGTCGAGGCTGTCGACCGCGCCATGCGGGGTCAGACCAGCCCGTCTCCAATCTACGAGGGTGAGGACGGCGTCGTCGCCTGGCTGCTCGACGGGCCGGATGCACGCTACGACGTGCCGCTACCGGAGCCCGGCGAGTCCAAGCGGGCGATCCTGGCCAGCTACACGAAGGAGCACTCGGCCGAATATCAGGCGCAGGCGTGGATTGACCTGGCCCGCAAGTTATTTCGCGAGCACCCCGACATTGCCGACCCGCGGCAGGTGGAGAGCATCGCCATCCACACGTCCCACCACACCCACTACGTCATCGGGTCCGGCGCCGCAGACCCGCAGAAGTATGACCCCGGCGCGTCGCGCGAAACCCTTGACCACTCACTGCCGTACATCTTCGCGGTGGCGCTTCAGGACGGGTCCTGGCATCACGAAACGTCGTACACCGCGGAGCGCGCCGCACGTCCCGACACCGTCGCGTTGTGGCAGAAGATCTCGACCGTCGAGGATCCGGCGTGGACCGAGCGCTATCACGCGGCGGGTGCCGGTCAGTCCTATGGCGGTCGAGTGGTGGTCACGCTGGTCGACGGCCGTCAGGTTGTCGACGAAATCAGCGTTGCGGACGCGCATCCCAGTGGCGCACGACCGTTCGGCCGCGACGAGTACGTGCAGAAGTTCCGCAGCCTCGCCGTCCCGGTGCTTGGCGAGACAGAGACAGAGCGTTTTCTCGCGCTGGCCCTGCGGCTGCCCGAGCTGGGTCCCGAAGAGGTGCGGATGTTGACCTTCGCCGCGCTGCCAGGCGCATTGCCCGCGGCCGGCCGGCCCGGACTTTTCTGACCAGGGGGTAACCGTGCTCTACGCGACGACGACGCCGGCCGACAAGCGGGCCGAACTACGTAGGCGCCTCGAGTCTGGCGACTTGTTGCAGTTTCCCGGGGCGTTCAACCCGTTGTCCGCCAAGCTGATCGAACGGGGCGGTTTCGACGGCGTCTACGTCTCCGGCGCGGTGCTGAGCGCCGACCTCGGGCTCCCCGACATCGGCCTGACGACGCTGAGTGAGGTCGCCGCGCGCACACAGCAGATCGCACGGGTCACCGAGTTGCCGGCGCTCGCCGACGCCGACACGGGGTTCGGTGAGCCGATGAACGTGGCCCGCACGGTCCAGGAACTCGAGGACTCCGGGCTGGCGGCACTGCACATCGAGGACCAAATCAACCCCAAGCGGTGTGGTCACCTCGATGGCAAACAGGTCGTCGATCAGGCCACCGCGACGCAGCGCATCCGCGCTGCTGTCGATGCCCGGCGAGACCCAAACCTGGTGATCGTCGCCCGCACCGACATCCGGGCGGTCGACGGCATCGAGGCGACCATCGAACGCGCGCAACGGCTCGTCGATGCCGGCGCGGATGCGATCTTCCCGGAGGCGCTGGAATCGCTCGACGAGTTCGCGGCGGTCCGCTCGGCCATTGACGTCCCGATGCTGGCCAACATGACCGAGTTCGGCAAGAGCGAGCTGTTCACCACCGACCAGTTGCGCGACGTCGGCGTGAACATCGTGATCTGGCCGGTTTCGTTGCTGCGCATAGCGATGGGCGCCGCCGAGCGGGCGCTGGAGATCCTCAAGACGGAAGGGTCACTCGCGTCCCAGCTGGGACGGATGCAGCACCGGCGGGACCTCTACGACCTGGTGGACTACGAGAGCTACAACAGGTTCGACGAGTCCGTGTTCAACTTCCGGGTCGCGGACTGAACGAGCGGCACCGCCCCGGTCCGCGCACCGATGGCGGATCCGCGAAGTCGTTGAGACACGCGGGCGGGGTGGTCCGCTCTGCAATCCCGAACAGTGCGCGACTCGGACCAGCGCACTCACCGGCAATGCTGGAGGGTGGTAACCGAGGAGCGTGCTCAGCGCTACCGAACGAGCAGTCAGCGGCTTGATCGCTGGCAGAAGGCGGTCGTGCGCGCAGCAGGTCAGCGTCGGCGAAACGGTGCCCGACCAGACCGCATGCCGGTACGTCCGAGGAATTGAAGCACTTCGTGAGACAAATCTGCCCGCCATCGTCGTGAGACGAGATGGCGACCCCAGGTCATGGTGTGCGCTAGATGCCATCAAGATCGAGGTCCTACACCGATGATGATTCTGCGGCACGCGGACGGGATGGCACGACAACCCCTCGCCTGCGGCATCGGAAATCGGCTGGTATTGACCTTCTCCGCGGTGTGGTGTAAGCCAGCAAACGGGAAACGTCGAATGTATGCACCTCAGCGCGGAGGTCCCCATGACCGGCAGCACAGAGACCCAACCAGTTCACGAGTCCGAAACCTACCCACTGGGCACGAGCCGTCCACCGCTCGGCATCGACGATCTGCCCGAGCCGGAGGAGGTGTTCAAGGTCTCCCGGCTCGGGCCGTTGCAGATCGTTCAGTTCGTCATCGGCCCGAGCCTGATCGCCCTGGGCATCTCGATCGGCAGTGGGGAGTGGCTACTCGGTCCGCAGGCGGTCGGCTCGTTCGGGTTCATCGGCATCGGCTGGGTGATCACGGTGTCCGCCATCCTGCAGACCTTCTACAACGTGGAGATCTCTCGGTACGTGGTGGCAACCGGGGAGGTTCCGATCGTCGGGTGGGGCCGTGTCCCGCCCGGCTGGAAGTTCTGGATCCCGTTCTCCCTGGTCGTCTTCTACTTCGCGTTCATCTTCGGCGGATGGGCGGCAAGTGCCGGTCAGGGCCTGTTCGCGTTGATCGTCGGGCGGGTACACCGTCCCGACGAGCTCGAATACACCAGGCTGCTGGCGATCGGCCTGCTGTTCGTGGTTGTCCTGATCACCGTGGTGGCCCGCAAGATCTCCCGCGCGCTCGAACTGAGCAACTGGGTCATCGTCGGCCTGCTGCTGACAATCCTGCTCGTGGTCGACATCGCCATCGTGCCGGCGTCCGTGTGGTGGGAGGGAATCCGCGGCCTCATCACCCCGGCGGCACCACCGGCCGGCATCACCGCGACCACCCTCGGCGCGCTCGCGGGGTTCACGGCGCTCGCGTCCGGCCTCAACTGGTACGCGATGGCCCACTACCGGGACCACGGTTATGGGATGGGCCACCGGGTGGGGTTCATCGCCGGGGTGCGCGGTGAGCGGCGGGAGCTGCTCGCGGTCGGCGTGACCTTCCGGGACACACCGGAGAACGCATCCAGGTGGAAGCGCTGGTACCGGCTGCTGCTCATCGACCAGTGGGCCGTGTTCTTCTGCGGCGCGATGCTCGGGATGTTGCTGCCCACGATCCTGATGGCACACATCGTCGCCACCAGCGGGGAAAAGCCGACGACGGGAAACGTGCCGACGTTCACGGCCGAGAAAATGGGTGAGCAGTACGGGTCGGGCATGTTCTACCTGATGCTCGTGGTTGGAGTGCTCATCCTGTTCTCCACGCAGTTGGGCATCTTCGAGGCGCTTGTGCGCAACTTCACCGACGCCGTGCACGCGACAAGTCCACGGATGCGCCGGCTGCTCGAGGACGATCCGCGAAAGTTCTACTACCCGTACATGTTGCTCGTGCTCATGGTCATCGCCGCCGCGATCCACCTGACCACTCCGGTGCGGCTGGTGCAGATCTCGGCGAACATGTCGAACCTCGGCGCCCTGATGTTCCCGTTCATGTTGATGTACCTGAACTCGAAGCTGCCCAAACCGGCTCGACCACGGTGGTGGCATTACGTGATCCTGGTGCTGAACTTCCTGTTCTTCGGGTTCTTCTTCGTGAACTTCGTCTACGAGATCGTCAGCGGTAGCCCACTGGTGAAGTTCTGACGGCGGGGCATTGTCAGTCCGACAGGCCGACGAGCCTGGCGCTGTCGTTCCAAAGTGCCTGCGCCAGTTCGCTTCTGCGTGCCAGCTGAATGAGACCGCGTCGCTCGGTGAAGAGCGCCCCGGTAGTGAGCGGTTCTCGGTGCGGTACGACACGGGAAAATCGTTTGTGCGACAACGTGCTTCGTCGGCTCACTGGGCGTCGTATGGACGACGGGGACACGGCAAGACTTGCGGGATCGCACGAGATCGGCTGTGCTTTACGGCGGAATGCGGTAGCGAGAAATCGCTGAGTACAAGGCCTCGGGCGTGTCGCGCTCGGCTTGGGCTTCGAGACTGTCCGTCTCGTGAACTACTTCTCCAGGGCGGCCTTCAGGTGCGCGGAGGACACCGCCTTGAGGTGGGTGAGGTCGGAGGCAACGGTGGCGAAGGTGTAGCCCTGGTTCAGGCGCTTGGCCGCGATATCGCCTGCCGCCGTGTGGATGCCGGCGGCGATACCGGCCGAGGCGGCGGCGTGATGGATTCGGGTGAGGGCCGCTTCGAATACGTCGTCGACGGACAGATCGCTGGGTGAGGCGCCGCCGACGGCGAGTCTGAGGTCCGAGGGTCCGACGTAGATCCCGTCGAGTCCGGTTACGGCGCAGATGGCTTCGACGTTCTCCAGGCCGAGGGGGGTTTCGATCATCGCGATGACGACGGTGTCGCGGTCGGCGTCGGCGGGAGTGGGGCCGATCCGCAGCTGCGACCGCATTGGACCGTAGGACCGCAGGCCGGCGGGTGGGTACCGGGCGGCGGAGACGGCGCGGGCGGCGTCCTCCGCGGTATCGACGAGCGGGACGATGACGCCAACCGCGCCGGCGTCCAGGGCGCGGCCGATGGGCGTGATGTCGTTGGCTTCGACGCGAACGATCCCGGCGGGGCCGTGCGCAGCGTCGATTGCCGTGAGTCCACGCAGCATGCCGTCGTACCCGATGAGGCCGTGCTGAAGGTCGAGCGCGATGTAGTCCCAGCCGATGTGGGCCAGCCACTCGGTGGAGACGGGGCTATCGATCACCGACCAGTACCCGAGTATCCGTTCGCGATTGCGCAAGCGCGCGGCGAAGTCGTTGGGGGACATGGAGAAATGAGCTCCTATCGGTTGTAGGCGGGCATCGGACCCCGCAGGGCGGCGCCGACTTCGTCGCAGGCCACGACGAGGTCATCGGACAACGGTCCACGTGAAAGGGCTTCGATGTTGGCCTTCAGGTGAGATGTCTTCGATCCACCGAGCAGGATCGGCCCGGCCGCAGGCTTGGACCGCAACCACCGGAGGGCCAGTTCGGTCATGGGCAGCCCAGCGTCGTCGGCGATGCGGGACAGGGCGCCGATGGCGTCGAAGATCTGTGTGTTCCAGTACCTCTCGCGGTACATCTCGGCGAGTCGTGAGTCGCCGAAGCGGCCTTCGGTTGGCGCCTCGGTGAACTGGTGTCTGCCGGTGAGCAGGCCGCCACCGAGCGGGTTGTAGACCATCGTGGTGAGGCCGGTGACTGCCGCGTACTCGGTGTATTCATCTTCGATGCGTCGTGCGAGCAGGTTGTACAGCTGCTGGGCGACGATGGGCCGAGGTGCGCCGATGCGGTCGGCGACGCTAACGACTTCACCGATCTGCCAGGCCGCGAAATTCGAGACGCCAAGTGCGCGGATCTTGCCCTCGGCGACCAACTCGGCGACGGTCGTCAGCGTATCGTCCAGGGACGCAGCGCGATCGGGCTGATGAAGGTAGAGCAGATCGACGTACTCAGTGCTGAGCCGCGACAGGCTGGCGTCCACGCTGAGCCGCAGACCCTTCGGGGAGAGCGGGGAGTTGCCATCGGTGTCGCCGGTGTACATGCCGGCCTTGGTCGCGATGGAGACGGAGTCTCGCTTGTCGGCGAGCAACTTCGCGAGGATGCTCTCGGCTGCGCCGGCGGCATATCCGTTGGCGGTGTCGATGTGGGTGATGCCGGCGTCGAGGGCAACCTCGAGTAGCGCGCCGGCACCGTCGGTGTCGACGGTATCGCCGAAGGTCATGGTGCCGAGCACCATCGGGGAGAAGAAGTCGGACGTGGTCACGAGGCGGCTCCGGCGGGTTGCGGGGCGGCCGGGCGCTTGGACGTGATGCGGCGTGGTTTGATGCCGACCATCGACGTCGGATCGAGGGCGGCGGCCCGCAGCGCCTGGGTGTACGGCTCGCGCGGGTGGGCCAGAACGTCTGCTGTGGAACCCGATTCGACGACCTTGCCCTTGGACATCACGGCGACGGTCTCGCTGATCTCGCGCACCACGCCGAGGTTGTGCGAGATGAACACGTAGGTCAGTCCGGTGTCATGCTGAATCTCGCGCAGCAGGTCGAGCACCTGAGCTTGCACGGATACGTCGAGGGCGCTGGTGGCCTCATCGCAGACCAGAATCTCGGGTCCGCTTGCAAGCGCGCGGGCGATGCCGATGCGCTGGCGTTGCCCACCGGAGAACTCGGCGGGCCGGCGATGCAGAGCGGTGGTCGGCAGCCCGACTCGGTCCATCAGTTCCGCCGCCTTCTCTGCCCGCTTCCGTTTGTCGCGCACCCCCTGCAGCCGAAGTGGCTCGCCGACGATGTCGACGGCGGTGAGGTGTGGATCGAGGGACCCGTAGGGGTCTTGGAAGACCATCTGCACGCGAGAGCGGAACGGGCGCAGCGCTTTCTCCGACAGTTGAGCGATATCGGTGCCGTCGACGACGATGCGCCCAGAGGTGGGAGTCAGCAGCCGCACGATGGACTTCGCGATGGTGGACTTTCCGCATCCGGACTCGCCCACGATGGCCACCGTCGCGCCGCGGTCCACGCTGAAGCTCACCGAATCCACCGCGCGGAACACACCGGTGGGCACCGGATACTCCACGACGAGGTCCTCGACGGACAACACTGTCTGGCTCATGCCGGAACCCCTGCCTTCGTTGTGTCTGCGCTCCAAGGTCCCAGCGCGGGGACCGCGTCCAGCAGCTTCTTGGTGTAGGCGCTCTGCGGGCGGCGTACGAGGTCCTCGGCGTCCCCGTTCTCGACGAAGGCGCCGTTCTTCATCACGTAGATTCGGTCGGACACCAGCCGGGCGACACCGAGATCGTGGGTGATGACGAGCATGCCGATTCCGGTGCGCTCCTGCAGTTCCAGGAGCAGATCGAGGATGCTGGCCTGCACGGTGACGTCCAGGGCGCTGGTCGGCTCGTCGGCCACGATCAGTTCGGGGCCTGCGGCCAGTGCGCCGGCGATCAGCACGCGCTGCAGCATGCCGCCGGAGAGCTGATGCGGATACTTCGCGAGTTGCGTGGCCGGTTCCGGGATCCGTACCTGCTCGAGCAGCTCGACCGCCCGGGCGGTTGCTGCGGATTTGCCCCGCACCCCGCTGTGGCGCACTGCATCTCGAAGTTGGCTGCCGATGGTGTGCACCGGGCTCAGGGCCGTCATCGGATCCTGCGGAATGAGTGCGATGTGCTTGCCGCGGACCTCTGCCAGAGCTTTCGGGTTGCCGAGGACTTCGCAGTCCTTGAACCGAACGGATCCGGAGAGAACGGCGAGGTCGTCGGCAAGAAGTCCGAGAATCCCCATGGCGGTGGTGGACTTGCCGGAGCCGGATTCGCCGATGATTGTCACGGTCTCGCCGGCGTCGATGCAGAAGGAGACCCCGTCGACCGCCCTGATGACGCCAGTGGCGGTGACGAGCTCGATCTGTAGTTCGTCGACTTTCAGTAGATTTCCCACGTCACGCTCCAGATCGGTTCGGGCGGAATTTGTCGAGGAATCCTCGCAGGCTGGATCCGGCGGGCCGGTCGCGCAGACCGTCGCCGAGCAGGTTCACCCCGACCACCAGCAGGACGATGACCAGGCCAGGCAGGGTGACCAGCCACCACGAGGTGGTGATGTAGTCCTGGCCGTCGGAGATGATGCGACCCCATGTCGCGAACGGCCGCTGTGGGCCGGCGCCGAGATAGCTCAACGCGCTTTCGAGCAGGACGGCCTGGGCCAGTAGCAGTAGAACCACCAGCGATGCCGCCTTGATGATGTTGGGCAGGATGTGACGAAAAAGGGTCGCGAACTTTCCCAGGCCAAGTATGCGTGCGGCGGCGATGTAGGGCTTTTCGCGTTCGACCAATACCAATGACCTGGTGATGCGGGCGATCTCGGGCCACTGCGCGATGGCGATGACGAACGTGATGACCGGAATTGAGGGTCCGAACAGCGCGACCACGAGCAACAGCATCATCAGCAGCGGGAGTGAGAGTTGGGCTTCGAGCAGGCGGCTGACCGCAGTGTCGACCCAGCCTCCGAGGTATCCCGCGAGCGAACCCAGGGTCAGTCCGATGAGCCCTGAGACGATGATCGCGAGAACTCCGATAGTCAGGGATACCTGGCCGCCGAAGAGCACCCGGGCCAGCAGGTCGCGTCCCAGCTGGTCGGTTCCGAAGAGATGTCCATCGCTCAGCGGTGGCAGCCGGCGCAGGCCCAGATCGGTTGCGTCGGGCGATGGGAGCGGCAGGACCCGGGCGAAGGCAACCGGCAGGATCACCGTGAGCGCACAGATGCTGCCCACCCAGATCTTGAGTCGACTGTCGCGGGTGCGGCGGGTCACCCCGGCGCGGGCGATGTCCTTGGCGGTGACCGCACTCGGCCGCTCGCGGTCGGTGCTGTCGGTGACGGTGGTCATCAGTTGGCACCCTTTCCGAGCCGTACCCGCGGGTCCAGAAGCGGATAACAGAGATCGACGAGCAGCTGGACGAGGATCGCGAGGACCGCGGTAACCAGGACGGTGGCCTGGATCAGCGGATAGTCGCGCGTTTCGAGGGCCCGCACGACGAGCGATCCGACGCCGGGCCAGGCGAACACCACCTCGACCACCACCACGCCGTTGAGCATCGAGGCGAACCGCGTTCCGAGAGCGGTGAGCACCGGAATCGCGGAGTTGCGCATGGCGTAGCGCCAGGTCAGCTCGCGCTGCGAGACCCCCCGTGCCCGGGCGACCGTCATGTAGGGAGACAGGAACGAGCTGACCATCTCGCGTCGGACCATTCGTGAGATCAGTGCGACCTGGAGCACCGCAACGGTCACCGCGGGAAGAATGAGGGAGGACCACTGCGTGAATCCGGCGGACGGAAGGACGGGGATGAGGACCGCGAAGACGGTCAGCAACATCAGTCCCGTCCAGAAGTCGGGCATCGATTGTCCGGCGATGGTGACGACGTTGGCGGCGAGCTCGCGGCGAGTGTCGGCGTGCCGGGCCATCCAGGTACCCAAGGGGATCGCGACCACGGTGGTGAGCACGATCGCCGCGAACGCCAGCGTGATCGTGTACGGCAGCCGACCCAGCACCACGTCGAGCGCTGGCGCCTGAAACGAGTACGACGTTCCCAGATCCAGTTGCAGCACGCCTTTGAGGTAGAGCAGGTACTGCACGAATATCGATTGATCAAGGCCCATGGCGGTACGGATCTTGGCAAGGTCTTCGCTGGTCGCCAGCGGACCCGCCATCGAATACGCGGGATCGCCGGGTGCCATCCGGATCAGCACGAAAACGGTGCTGAGCGTGAGGAACACGGTGAGTACGCTTTGTGCGAGTCGCCTTGCGATGTAGCGAGGCAGGGCGGACCGGCGCGCTGCTTTCTTGCCGATGGGCACCGCGCGGGGCGGGCCGAGGCTCGCGGGTTCCGCGAGTTGCTGTGTCATCTGTTCACCAACCGTCCGGTGTGCGGATCTTCGGGGCCGCTGGCCGCGGCGTCGCTGTAACCCAGCTCACAATGCCATTCTTGCGTGATTCGCGCAAGTAGAGCATTTGCATTGCGCATTCCATGCAGGTCTGCGTATTCTAGTCACTGTGCTCGTGATCACACAGACCCCGTTGCGGGACAGCCGTCCGAGCAGCCCAGCTTTCGCCAGTGCCGACTCGTCGAGAGGTCGATGATGACTAGATCGCCTTTGCAGCAACAGTTTTCGAGAAGGACCCTGCTGCGGTCCAGCCTTGCTTTGGGCGCAGGCCTCTCGCTCGGCTCGCTCGTCAGCTGCGCTACCCCGACCGGGACGCCGGGACCTCGAACGGCCAGCCTTGCGCTCAACCGCTCCGTCGTGAGCCTCGACAACAAGCTCAACCAGTTCGACGCCGCGGTCACTGTGCAACGCGCCGTACGCCAGTCGCTGATCACCTTGGATCAGCACCTCAAGCCGCAACTGGTCCTGGCCGACAAATTCGAGATGACGGGGCCCACCCAGTGGTACGTGCACCTGCGCCCGGGAACCGTCTACTCCGACGGACGGCCGGTGCAGGTCCAGGACGTCGCTACTGCCTTGAAGATGTACAGCCAGGTCAGCGGGTCGTTCGTCGGTGCGTTCTTTCCCGAGTGGCCGACAGTCGATCAGATAGATGGGTCCAGCTTCACGCTCAACACGGAGCGCCCGGTCCCGGTACTGGACTACCTGATGACGAACATCCTGATCACCCCGGCTGCCGACAACCGCCCCGAGGAACTGCAGTCCGGAGTCGGGTCAGGACCGTACGTCGTCACCGCCAGTAACCGCGGAACCGGCGACTACACGCTGGAGAAGAACCCCAAGTACTGGGGCCCAGCGCCCAACATCGACACCGTTGCAGTCCGCTTCGTTCCCGACGAGTCCAACCGGGTCGTGGCACTACGAAGCGGCCAAATCGACGTCGTCGACTCCGTGTCCCCGGATTCGGCGGATCAACTCGACGGGCTTTCGGGGGTCACCATCGATCGCGTCGACGGTGTGCGACTCAACCAACTGTTCTTCAACTTCCGCAAACCGCCAGGCCACCCACTCGCGGACAAGCGGGTACGTCGCGCTCTGTCGTATGCGATCGACGGCAAGTCGTTGATCGACGAAGTGATGCAGGGTTCGGCCACGGCGTCCAAAGGGGTCATCCCGATCACCCTCACCGGCGCGATCGAAACCGGCGAGTACGTCTACGATCCGGCCCGCGCCCGCAAGGAACTCGACGCACTCGGAGTTTCTGATCTCGATCTCAAGATCATCTGGGAGAGCGGCGAATTCGTAGCCGACACCGACATCATGGAAGCCGTCGTCCAGATGCTCTCCGTGGTGGGCGTGCGCCCCAAGCTGCAGCAATTCGAGCCCGGCGGGGACATCTCCACGTGGCGTCAGGGCAAGGCCGGCGACTGGGACGTGCTCGGCAACGGATTCCCGGGACCCACCGGCCTGGCCATCACGATCATGCAGGGGATGTATGCGGGAACTGCGGCCAAGGAGGCCACCCGCGACACCTATCACGGGTTCATTTTCCCGGAGATCACCGACGTCATTACCCGCGCCTCCGAGGACTCCGATCCGGCCCGGCGTGCGGTGTTGTTGGCCGATGCCCAGCGGATGATCTGGGACACCTGCCCAATGATGTGGTCGTTCGTGCCCAAGGTCGTGCTGGCCCGCCGAGACAGATTCGGCGATGTCGGCCTACGCCCCACCAACTCCTATGACCTCAGCGCCGCCACGCTGAGCGCATGACGCTGCCCACCCCCACGCGTACGGAGTGCCGATGACGAATCGAACCGCCACCATTCTCGGCAGTACCGACGGCGTCGTGCGGTCCAGTGACCAAGGTGGCCGATCGGATGCTCTGTTGCCCGCGCCGCAGGTACAGAACCACGCGGCGAACCTCGCTGTCCTGCCGGATGATTCGCTCGGCTGTGTGTGGTTCGCTGGCACCCAGGAGGGCGTCCCGGACATCAGTGTCTGGTTCTCGACCCTGGCGCCGGGGTCAGACCAATGGTCGCCACCGGTGCAGCTCTCGGACGACCCGCGCCGCTCGGAACAGAACCCCGTCCTGCACGTCGTCGACGATGGGTCCGTGTGGCTGCTGTGGACCTCCCAGCACGCCGGCAACCAGGACACTGCCCGCGTGCTACGGCGGATCTCCGAGGACGGCGGCCACACTTGGGGCCCGACCCACACGTTGATCCCGGAAACCGAAGCCGGCGGGATCTTCGTCCGCCAGCCCATCACCGTGTTGCCGTCCGGTCGACTGCTGCTCCCGGTGTTTCACTGCGTGCGTGTTCCCGGCCGCAAATGGGTAGGCGACCGCGACTACAGCGGCGTGATGATCTCCGACGACGGCCAGACCTGGCGCGAGGTGGTCGTCCCCGACAGCATCGGATGCGTCCACATGAACATCGGCCGACTCTCGGACGGAACCTTGGTCGCGCTGTATCGGAGCCGGTGGGCCGACCACGTCTACCGGAGCGCGTCGTCCGACGACGGGGAGACGACCGACTTGCCCTGGTGTTCAACAACTCCAGCGCCCTCGACGCCACCGAACGGCGCACCTCCCTCTACGACGAGATCGACGACGACGGAGTGGCAGGGGACGCCCCCGCCGAGAGTCTGACACCCATCGACGACGGCGACGGCCGGTCCGCCTTCTGGGGCGCGCCTCGTGCCCCGATGACGCTGGGCATCTCCCACGACAGCGGGCTCACCTGGCCGCTGCTCCGAGACCTGGAGACCGGCGACGGATACTGCATCACCAACAACTCCCGCGACGGGCTCAACCGCGAATACTCCTACCCGAGCATCACCGGATCGGCCGACGAAGCGCTGCACATCGCCTTCACCCGGTTCCGGCAGGCCATCGAATACGTGCGCGTCGAGCCAACCTGGGTACGCGACGGCCCGACCTCGTGACGCCGCCACACGACCCCATCTCCCCGCGGCGTGCAGTCGTGACCGGCGTCAGCTCCGGCATCGGCGCCGCAATCGTCGCGCGACTGCTCGACGACGGCTGGTCGGTGATCGGATTGTCCAGACGCAAACCGGATTTCGAGCACGTGGGGTTCTGCTGGCGGGAATGCGACCTGAGCGACCGGCCCAGCACCCGTTCTGCCGTAACGGGACTCGGTTCCATCGATGCGATCGTGCACGCCGCGGGCCTGCAGCGATCGGCGCGACTGGGCGAGCTGTCGCCCGGGGACGGCCATGCGATGTGGGAGGTACACGTCGGGGCCGCCGAGGAACTGGTCAATGCACTCATCGGTGACGTCGTCGACGGCGGCCGCATCGTGCTGGTCGGGTCAAGGACCATGACCGGCGCGGCAGGCAAGAGTCAGTACACCGCGACGAAGGCCGCACAGCTCGCCATGGCACGATCGTGGGCCCTTGAGCTGGTCGAAAGAGCGGTCACCGTCAACGTGGTGGCTCCAGGACCAACCGCAACGCCGATGCTGACCGACCCGGCCCGCAGCGCGACACCGCCCCGAGTCCCCCCGTTCGGCCGGTTCATCGAGCCCGAGGAGATCGCAGGCACGGTGGCGTTTCTGTTGAGCCCGGTCGCCCGCAGCATCACTGGCCAGGCACTGGTGCAGTGTGCAGGGACGTCGCTGTGAATGAACGTCGCTGTGAGTGAATGCGCAGAACGCGCAATACTGATAGAGTCATCGCACAGAACACGCAACCAAGTCAGGTGAGACGTACGTGACGGGAACCGGATCCATCGGAGGCGACCAGCGCACGGTGTGGGTTCTCGCTGACGACGTGTCCGGCGCAGCAGAAGCCGCCGCCGGATTCATTGGGCGCGGAGTCGGCGTCGAGGTACTCCTGCACGCCGGGGTCTCGAGCCGGCCCGTGACGGTTGTCGACCTGCACACCCGCCGGCTTTCGGTTGCGGACGCGGAGAAAGCCGTGGCGCAAGCGCTTTCGATCGCCGACAACGCACGAGTGATCATCAAGATCGATTCGCTGCTGCGCGGTCCCGTCGAGGCCACCGTCCGTGCCGCAGCGGCCACCGGGCGCCCCGTCGTCATCGCCGCAGGCAATCCCACGCTGGGACGCACCGTGGTCGGGGGAGTGGTCTTGGTCGACGGAGTCCCGTTGGACCAGAGCGGCCTGTGGGCAGCGGAGAGCACCCCGGCACCCCGCAGCATCGCCGACGCCGCGGGGCACGCGCGCGGAGTCCGGATCGTCGACATCACCTCCGATGCTGACCTGGACGGCGTTGTCGCCCAAGCGACTCCAGGCACGATCCTGATCGGAACGGGCGCACTGACCGCCGCCGTCGCGCGGACGCTGCCGCCCCGTCCAGAGGCGCGTGCGGTCGCCACCTCGTCGCGCACGGTGATGGTGGTCGGAACCGCCGACTCAAGTGCGGAGGCTCAGCTGCGCCACCTCGAAACCGACGGGACCGCCGTCGTACGCATCGATTCCGCGGACTTGCTCGCCGGGCGCGCGGCCAAGCTTGACGTGCACGACACCGTCGCCATCGCCATCGAAGGCCCGGTCGCCCCCGAGAACGCACACCGCCTGGTGCACGCCCTGGCCGAGGTCGCCGCCGCGATCATCGATGACGCCACGGATCTGGTGCTGACCGGCGGCGAAACGGCCAGGACCGTGCTCGACCGGCTCGGTGTGCACCGCATGGAACCCATCGCCGAAATCCATCCGGGCGCCATCGCGTGCGTCACTCCCGACGGTCGCCTGGTGGTGACCCGCCCTGGCAGTTTCGGCGACCATCGCTCACTCGCGACGATCGCCGCCTACCTACGCTCCAACAACAGTGAGGCCCATCCCATGACGAAGAACCTTCCCTACGTTGCCGTGACGATGGGTGACGGTGCAGGTATCGGGCCGGAGGTCATCGTGCCTGCGATGCTCGATCCGCACGTCGCCGGATGGTGCCGCCCCGTCGTCATCGGCGACGCCTCGCGCCTGCGCCTGGCCGCCGGCGCGTTGGGCCTGGAGCCGCAGATCGTTGCCGTAGAACGGGTTTCCGACGCCGAGTTCACCCCTGGACGGATCAATGTCATCGATCTGGCTCTGCTTCCCGACGACCTCGCCTGGGGCGAACTGTCCGCTGTCGCGGGCCATGCGGCGTACGAATACATCCGCGTCGCAGGCGAGCTGGCAGTGGCCGGCGACGTACAGGCGATCTGCACTGCTCCGCTGAACAAGGAAGCACTGCATGCCGCCGGACACATCTTTCCCGGTCACACCGAGCTGCTCGCGCACCTGACGGGTACCGAAGAGGTGTCGATGATGTTGTCATCGTCGACGCTCAAGGTCATCCACGTGACCACCCACATCGGGTTGTTGGACGCCGTCGCCAAGATCGAGCCCGGCCTCGTCGAGCGGACCATCCGCCGCGGCCACAACGCGCTAGTGCGATCGGGTAACGCACACCCGAAGATCGGCGTGTGCGGTATCAACCCGCATGCCGGCGAGAACGGACTGTTCGGCTACGGCGAAGAGGATCAGAAGATCGTTCCCGCGGTCGAACTGCTGCGGGCGGAAGGAATCGATGTGCACGGACCCTTGCCGGCCGACACTGCGTTCTTCCTCGCCGGCCGTGGAGATTACGACCTCATCGTCGCGATGTACCACGACCAGGGGCATGGTCCAGTCAAGGTGCTCGGACTCGAGGCGGGGGTCAACATCACGGTCGGCTTGCCCGTCATCCGCACCTCCGTCGATCACGGAACAGCGTTCGATATCGCAGGTAAGGGCATTGCTGAGCCCGGTAGCATGATTGAGGCCCTCCGGCAGGCGGCGGAACTGGCCACCAGCACGGCCACAGTCTAGGAGAGGCGGATGGCGGTCCGACAGTCACAGGCGCGACGTTCCGAGATCGTCCGACTGGCCAAGACCAGCGGCCTCGCGAGTGTCGATGAACTGTCGGTCATCTTCGGCGTGACTGCGTCGACCATCCGCCGTGACCTTGGACAGCTGACCACCGAGGGATTGCTTGCGCGAACCTATGGGGGCGCCATCGCCCTCAACACTCATCCCGAGCCGTCGATCCGACAGCGCACCCTCGAAGGCTTCGACGCCAAGCGGGCGATCGCGAAATGGGCAGCGACCCAAGTCCTTCCCGGCGAGACGATCCTGCTCGATGCGGGTACCACCGTCGGTGCGATGGGCGAGTTTCTGCGCGAGACGGAACGGCTCACGGTCATCACCGCCGGCCTCACGGCCCTCGAAGCGCTCGCCGACGCCGATAAGGTGCGGGTCGAATGTCTCGGCGGAACTCTGCGACACCTGAGCCAGGGCTTCGTCGGACCGCTGACCGAATCTACCCTCGCCAGAGTGTCCTTCGACCGCGCGTTCCTCGGCGCCGACGCCGTCACCGCGGATCGCGGAATATGCGAGGCCGAGCTGGAACAGACGCGGCTCAAGGAACTCATGATGGAGCGTGGCAGCGCGGTGTACGTCCTCGCGCACGCCGCGAAGCTGGGGCGCCGGCCGTTTCACGCTTGGGCGCCACTGCCTCCCGACGTCACCTTGGTCACCGATTCCACCGCCACCGACGCGCAGATCCGCCCCTTCACCGACGCGGGCATCGTGGTTGTGACCGTCTGAGATCGGTGGAATCCGGGCGCGGCGCGGCGATCCCCACCCTCACTGACGTCGCGGGTCTGGAACGGCTCTGATGGCGAGGAATCCCGTCGGCTCACGCACCAGTCGCTCGTAGGCTTCGCGGTCGATGTCGGCCGCGTCCACGCTTGGGCGCGGCTCGAGCAACCGTTCGATGAGGAAGCCGGCCTCGTGCAGTTCTTCGGGTCGAAGCCGATCACTCTCGCGCCGCGGGCCGTCAGCTCCTCGGCATACAGGCCGGGACCGCAGGCCGCGTCCAACACGGTGCGCCCGGCTACGTCACCGAGAAGCCCCAGACAGGCCGGGCGGTCGTAGTGGGCGTTGTAGAGGTTGTCGCCTGCGTGCTGGAGGAACTCGTCGGCGAACTCGTCGTATTGGGGATGCGACCCTACGGAATCAGGCACATCGCCAGTTTGATCCATCGGTCTGAGACACGTGAGCGTGCGTGCTTGCACGTCGCGGGTGGGCCCACTCGCGCTGATCAGTTGGTAACGGTTATCGTTATCGTATGATCTCATCCCGCCGTCGCGTGATCGGCGTGCTCGCCGCCGCCTTCGCGCTCGCAGCTCCCGTTGGATTGACCGCGTGCTCATCGAACGACGGCGGCAACACCGCCGCGAGTTCCACTAGTGCCGCGCCAGCCGCAGGGTGTCCGACCACGCCGGTCAATGTCGTCGTCAGTGTCGACCAGTGGGGTGACATCGTCTCTGACCTGGGCGGGGAGTGCGCCAAGGTGACGACGGTTCTGGCCAGCTCGTCGGTCGATCCGCACGACTTCGAACCGTCACCCGCCGACGCCGCGACCTTCGCGAGCGCCCATCTCGTCGTCCTCAATGGCGCGGACTACGACCCGTGGGCGTCGAAGTTCGCGGCGACCTCGGCGCCGAACGCACCGGTGGTCGATGCGGGCCTGGTCACCAAGACCGCCGCGGGCTCCAACCCACATCTCTGGTACAGCCCGTCAGCGGTTGGCGCGGTCGCCGATGCCATCACCGCCGAACTCGACAAACTGGCACCAGCAGCCCAGAGCTATTTCGCCGGCCAGCGCTCGGCGTTCAGCACGAGCATGGAGCCCTACGACAAGCTGATCAGCGCCATCAAGGTCGGTGCATCGGGCAAGACCTATGCGGCCACCGAGAGCGTCTTCGACTACATGGCCGAAGCTGTCGGGCTGGTGAACAAGACGCCGCAGGGCTACCAGACCGCGTCGGCCAATGAGTCCGACCCCTCACCGGCGGATCTGGACGCCTTCCGCCGCGCCCTGGCGGATCGCCAGATCAACGTGCTGATCTACAACACTCAGACCGAGGGCTCGGTGCCCCAGCAGATCCGCGCGGCCGCCGAAGCGGCCGGGGTGCCCGTGGTCGAGGTGACCGAGACGGTGCCGCCGGGAACGACCTCGTTCGAGACATGGCAGGTCGCCCAACTCGACGCGTTGGCAAAGGCGCTCGATGTCGGTGTCTGAGCCGGAATCCGCCGTTCCGGCGCTGGCGTTGGACGACGTCAGCGTGGTGCGCGGCGGGAAGCTCATCTGGTCCGAGGGGACCTTCGAGGTGCCCGCCGGCGGCATCGTGGCGATCATCGGATCGAACGGATCAGGCAAGACCAGCCTGCTGAAGGTGATCCTGGGATTGATCCCCGCAGCCTCGGGCCGTGTCCAGGTGCTCGGGAAGTCACCCGGTGAGGTCAACGAGTTCATCGGATACGTTCCCCAGAACTATGCGTCCGCGTCGGGCGAAGCCATCCGGGTGTGCGACGCGATCCTGCTAGGCCTCAACGGAACCCGGTGGGCGTTCGGCCGCCCCACTCGCGAGGAGCGGCGTCGGGTGGCCGAGGTTCTCGACGCCGTGGACGCTGGGGCGTTGGCCCTCCGGCGACTGTCCGAGCTGTCCGGTGGACAGCGCCAACGCGTCGCGATCGCCGAGGCACTGGTGGCCGACCCGAAGATGCTCATTCTCGACGAGCCGCTGGCGTCCTTGGATCTGCGCAATCAGCGCGAAATCGTCCAGCTACTCGACCGTCTCAACAAGGATCTGGGAGTGACCATCATGGTCGTCGCCCATGACTTGAACCCCCTGCTGGGCGTGCTGAACAGCGCGATCTATCTGTTGGACGGGCATGCGCACTTCGACACCCTCGATGACGTGGTGGACGAAAGCCTGCTCAGCCATCTGTACGGCACTCCGATCCAGGTGGTCCGCACACCGCAGGGCGCGCTCTACATGAGAAGCACGGGATGACGACGCAGATCGTGGCCATGGGCTACCAGGACAACTGGTGGCAGATCCTCACATCGCCGTTCATGGGCAGTGCACTGGCCGGCGGAACGATCGTCGCGCTCGCCGCCGGACTGATCGGCTACTTCGTCATCGTCCGCAACACCGCCTTCGCCGCGCACGCACTCGCGCACATCGGGCTCCCCGGCGCCACCGGCGCGGTCCTACTCGGACTACCGGTAGCCCTCGGTCTCGGAGTGTTCTGTGTCGGAGGGGCGCTCGTCATCGGACTGCTGGGTACTCGCCGAGCCGATCGCGAAGTAGCCACGGGCACCATCCTGGCGCTGGCGACCGGCTTCGGACTGTTCTTCAACTCGCTGGCGACCAAGAGTTCGAGCACTATGACGAATGTCTTGTTCGGGAACCTGCTCGCGATCTCCCACGAACAGCTGATCACCTTCGCGGTGCTACTGCTGCTGCTGGCGGCCAGCATTGGCTTCATCTATCGGCCGCTGCTGTACACCTCGGTCAACATCCAGGTCGCGGAGGCCAAGGGGTTGCCGGTGCGCCTGTTGTCGATGATCTTCATGGCGCTGCTGGGCCTGGCCATCACCATGGCCGTCCAGGCTGTCGGCACCCTGCTGCTCTTCGCGCTCGTCGTCACCCCTGCCGCGACGGCGATCATGCTGACGCCGAAGCCGCCCGCCGCAATGTTCGTCTCCACCGTGATCAGCTTGATATCGGTGTGGCTGGGCGTCGGGATGTCGGCGATGTTCAACCTGCCGCCGAGCTTCGTCATCGTCACGATCGCCTGCGGGGTGTGGCTCGTCGTCTGGGCCATCGAGCGCCGCGTGCGGCCGGCATCGGCGGCAGCCGGCATTCGGGCGTCGTGGCAATCCTCAGCTGAGCTCGTATCGGATCAACCGGGAACTGTTGGCGACCACGGCCACCGATGAGGCGTTGTGCAGCACAGCGGCGAGGACCGGCGACAAGGCGCCGCCGGCACCGATGGTTAGCCCAATGGCGTTGACCGCGATCGACATCGCGTAGTTCTGCCGGACGACGTCGACCGCGCGCCCGCCCAACGCCCGAATGTCAAGCAGACGCCGTAGGTCATCACTTGCCAGCGCCACGTCGGCCGTCTCCACTGCGACGTCCGTCCCACCCAGTCCCATCGCGATACCGATGTCGGCGGCCGCGAGCGCGGGCGCATCGTTGACCCCGTCACCGACCATCGCGACGACGTGCCCCTGCGCCTGCAGTTCGTGGACCACGTCGAGCTTGTCCTCGGGGAGTACTTCGGCGCGCCACTCGCTGATGCCCAGTTCGTCGGCGACGGCCCGAGCGGTCTCGGGATGGTCGCCGGTCAGCATGACCACACGACGGACCCCGCTGGCGCGCAGTGCGTGCAACACATCTATTGCCTCGGGTCGCACTTCGTCCCGCAGGCTGATCAGGCCGACCAGCTTGCCGTCGACCGCGAGGAGCAGCGGGGTCTCGGCTTGCTGCTGCAGTTTGGCGACCCACTCGGACGCCGTCTTGGTCACCCGGACCTTTTCGCGACGCAGCAGCGACGGACTGCCCAGCAACAGCGTCCGTCCGTCGGCCACGGTCCGCATGCCGAGACCGACGAGAACCTCACACTCTTCGTGCGGCGGGATGGCGATGTGCCGCTCCTCGGTGGATCGGATCACCGCCTGAGCGAGCGGATGCCGCGAGTGGATCTCCGAACTCGCGGCGTAGGCGAGGACCCCTTCTGGTTCCCAATCCTTCTTGAAGGCGACGATATTGGTGACCACGGGGCGGCCGATGGTCAGCGTCCCCGTCTTGTCGAAGACGATGGCGTCGACCCGGCCGGCCGCTTCGAGGTGCGATCCACCCTTGATGAGAATGCCCCGGCGGGCTCCGTTGCCGATGGCCGCGCTGATCGCCGTGGGTGTGGACAAACCCACCGCGCACGGGCAGGCGACGAGCAGCATCGTCATCGCCCGCCGGACGTCACGGGTCAGGATCAGCGTGATCGCCGAGACCACGAATGACGCCGGCACGAAGCGGCGAGAAAAGTTGTCGCCCACCGTCTGAATCGGTGCGCGGTCTTGTTGAGCCTGCTCGACGCGAGCAATGATGCGACCGATCGCGGTTTCGCTGCCGACCGCTTCGGCTCGCACGACCAACCGGCCCCGGATGACCACCGACCCGGCGTGCACGCGCGCCCCCGGCACGATGCTGACGGGTAGGGTCTCGCCGGTGATCGCGGACTGATCGACGATCGCATCCCCGTCGACGACCTCGCCGTCCACCGGGATCGCCACCTGCTCGTGCACGATTACCTCGTCACCGATCTGCACCGAGTCGATGGCGACCTGAACCTCGGTGTCTGTCAGGCGTATCCACGCGGTGTCCTGGTTGCCGCGCAGCAGGTTTCCGATCGCCCGACGCGTCCGGCGAAGCGTCAGATCCTGCAGGTACTCGCCGATGTTGAGGAGCCACAGCACCGTCAGCGCGACGACGTTCTCGCGCAGCACCAGACTCGCGACGGTCGCCGCAGACACCAGTAGATCCGTTCCGGCGGACCCCCCGCCGCGCAGTGATCGCAGCGCCCCGCGCAGGAACGGGTATCCCGTGACGATCGTCGCGCCGGTGGCGAACAGCCGGCTCGTCGGCCCCAGCAGCGGCGGCCGCGCAAAGACATACCGGCGCAGCCCCAGTAGCACCAACGCAATTCCACCGATCGTCATCCGCAGCACGTCGGCGTTGGCGATGTCCGCCGACCGCGGTGAGCGTGTCGGCACCAATGCCGTCGACACCGTGGCGGCCGCGGATACCGCCGCGAGAACGGCCGCCTTGTCGCACCGGTTGGGTGAGTACCAGATGACAACCGAGGCGGTACGCGGATAAGCGTGCACCGCGCGAACGCCTGCGACCTTGTCGACCTCGTCCTCGATCGCTACGGCGAGCACCGCGTTGGATCGAAACCAGTTCGCCTGCAACCGCATCCGCCCAGCAGCGTCGGAGACCACCACCGGCGCCGGGTCGGGCACGTCAGTGTGAATGGTCGTGTCCGGCGTCCGCGACCGCCGGCGGAGGCACCTCTTCGCCGATGCGCTCGCGCGCCTCCGCCATGACATCGGCCACCTTGAGGCGCGCCGATTCGGCGCCTTCCTCGGCTTTGCGCGCTCCACGGAGACCCCAGGAGGTAGCGGTCACCGCGGCTTCCCGCAACGGCGCTTTCGCTACCGCCTTGCGTACCGCTTCGTACGCCGCGACACCGACCGCGCCGGTGAGCACGGTCGACGCCGCCTTCACTAGCAGACCATGCACTGCCATTTCGAACCCCTTTCGCCCCGCGAGGGCAGAGCGACCTCGTCGTCGTAAACGCCATGCCAAATGTAGTCGACATGCCCGTTAACCAGGTCTACGCGGACCGGCCGGATTGCGGTGAAGAAACCTCGTGAAACTGGCCGAGTTCGCCGGTCTTTCACGGCGCGCAGAGTGGCAGGATGAGCCTGTGACTGTTGCCGGGCGAACCCGCGAGTGGCGGGTGGGCTCGATGGAGGTCCTGGTCGCGGGCCTGGTCGTGCTGGCGTTGTCCGCCGGCACACTGCGAGCCTTCGTGGTCGGCAGGCCGGACCTGGCGACCGCGGCCACAGTGTTCTGCGGTGTCTTCGTGCAGGCCGCCGACGCACGGCTGGCGCGGCTCCATCTGCGTGGCCCGGCCGCGGCAAAAGCCGCCACGTATCCCGAGGAAACCTGGCTGCGGGTGGAGGGCACGGTAGTTCCCGAACCTCCCGATGAATACGGGACATTGGTCCCGACCCTGACGGTGTCGACGGTGACGCCCATCCCGGCGCCCAAGAACTCCTACGGCTACTAGCGATCGTCGTTACGGGCCTGCAAGAGGGCAGCAGCGCTATGTCACCCCGGCCTTATGGCTCAGATAGCTGGTGATGCCTCGCGTCGCGGCAGCCGCGTACGCGGCGCGACCGCCGGTGCTCTCCATCTGAGCGGCCTCGTCGGCGTTCTTCATGTTGCCAAGCTCGACCAGGATGGACGGATACTGCGCCAGGTTGAGGCCGGCCAGATCCGCGCGCCCGTACAGACCATTGGACCCCAGGTACGTCGAGGTCGGGATGCCGGCGGCGGCCAGTTGATCGCGCATGATGGTCGCGAACTGCACCGCGGGCCCGGCCTGAGCGTCGTTGACTGGCGGGTTGGAGTAGTTGACGTGAAAGCCATGACCCGACGGCGGTCCCCCGTCGGCGTGGATGCTGACGATGGCGTCGGGGTTCAGCGCGTTGGCCATCGCGGCGCGCTCGTCGACACAGGGCCCCAGGGCGTTGTCGTTGCCTCGTGACATGGCAGTGCGGACACCGAGTTGGTCCAGAGCCGCCCGGATGAGCAGAACCACGTCCCAGTTGAAGGTGTGCTCGGGAAAGCCGCCGCCGGTGGTGGTGCCGCTGGTCTGGCATTCCTTGGTGCCACCGCGACCATTGGTGACTTGACGGTTGATCGACGCGTCATTGGCACCGTTGTGGCCGGGATCGAGAAAGACGATCATCCCGGCGATGCCGGGCGCGGCCGCGGCGTCCGGTGCGGCCACGGCTCCTGCCAGGGAGCTCAAGCCGAGAACGGCCGGGGCGGTCGCCGCGAACCTCAGCAGGTCCCGTCGGGTAACGGAATCCGTTGGCCGATACCTACACGGATCTTGCACCCCGACACGGTAACGCTTCCGGACTTGTCCGCCGCCGGATGACGCGCCGCCGTGGGGATTTCACAGGATCTCGGCATGTTCTCAGGGTCGCGTCGAAGGTTTGCGCCGCTGAGGATCACCCGGGCATGCCCAGCAGACCCCGCATGGCCCGCTCGGCCAACAGTTCGTCCTGCGGAGAACCGGCCATGTAGATCGCCAACCCCTCCAGTGTGCCCATACATGCCAGCGCCAGCGTCGCCGCCGGCGGTCCGGGCGGGATCGTGCCGTCTCGTCGCCCGGCGCGAACCAGCGATGCGAGGCGCCCGGTGGCATCAGTAGTGATCGCTGTAACCGCACCGCCGACAGGGTGTTTGCGCCCGGCGAAATCCACCCGCAGTGCCATCAGCACGCGCGCGATGTCACGTCGGCAGAACACCACGTGGCCACGCGCCACCGCGATGATCCCGTCGACTGGCGCTGGGGCATCCGTGGCCACCCCACACCTCATGCGCGGCATGTTGCTATTGCGTCGGACTGACGAGCGCGCCGTGCTGATGACCTACCTGTTCTATCGTCACAGAGCCGCCGGGGCGGTCTGGTCGGTTGTCGGGCATGTCCATCGGGCCGTGGCGCCGCGGCTGATGGAGCGCAGCGCCCGTCGCGGCTTAACCTCGACTCCGCGCTAGACACCAAGCGCACGAAACGGACGGTCACGCGAGTGGGTGCTCCCCTCTGAGGGGAGCTACTTTGGCCGCTACTTTGATCGTCGGCGCCGCCGTCGCCACCGCGATCCTTGACGACACCGCCCGCTGTGCGGCCACCGTCACGGCGTCGCTTGGTCGTAGGCCCTGACCGACGATTTCATCGAAGTCGGTAAAGCCGGCAGAGCCGGACACCTGACCACGCCGCGCCTGCACGCTGGATTCTGCAGATGCTCGGTTTCGACGACAGTCGGTGGCCGGAGTGGGTGGACTGGATCCACTCCACCGTGCATGACCTGGCCATCAGATCAAGGGTAGGGTTGACGGTCCGCAAGATGATCTTCTGGGGGGACAGTCTGCCTGATTGGGAGTTGAGACGACGGCGGTTAACGGACCGCGCTGCGGCCGCTGGCGAGCTGGTGCCCGAAACCCAACAGTCGCATTCCGCATTTGACATGGCGAAAGCCGCCGAGCTTCCTGCTCTGCGGGAGCTGCTGCGGATCTCCGACGCAGTAATGCGTGCTAACTACTTTGACGAGGCACTGGAAGTCATTGCCGAGCAAGCACTTCTGGCCCTCGACGCCTCGTCCGTGTCGATCAGCCGGTGGGAGCGACAGCACAACGCTGTGCGCACCCTGATCAACGTCGGTGTTCTCGGAGAGGGTGAGGAGCGCTGGCCGGAGAACGAGCTCTATCCCGTGATCGATGTCGGCCACGTCACTGAGTTGCTCCGACACGGCGTGCCGTACACCATCGCCATCGACGACGACAGCGTTGACCCTGCCGAGGCGGCCTGGCTGCGCGAAATCGGCAAGGAAAGCGAGCTGGCGGTTCCAGTGATGTACGAGGGCGTCATTTGGGGGGAGCTGTGGGCAACCGGTGTTGACGGCCGACGCTTCGCCGCCGACGACGTGCAGCTGTTGCACGCGATCGCGGCGTACGCAGCGGTGGCCATCGGTCGCTCTGAGCTGTTCAGCACCGTATGGCGTTTCGCTCATCAGGACCCGCTGACCGGTCTGGCCAATCGCCGCGAACTCGAACGGTGCTTTGAGGAGATGGACTGGGAGACAGAGGGTCCGGCGCTTCTGGTGGGTGATCTCGACGGGTTCAAAGCGGTCAACGACCGAGACGGCCATCCTGCCGGTGACGTCCTACTGCGTGACGTGGCCAGTGCTCTCAGCGAAATCGCCTCATCAACAAGCGGGGCGATTGCTGTCCGGCTCGGCGGTGATGAGTTCTGCATTCTGTTACCTCGGTCAACACTCGTCGGCGCTGAGCGGTTCGCCCGTGACGCGAGTCGCGCCATTCGCCGATCTATTGGCGCGAACGTCACGCTGAGCTGGGGCGCAGCGGCTTTCGGGCCGCAGGCCCACTCGGGGCAAGAGCTCATTGCGGCCGCCGACGCCGCGCTGCTGGAGGCCAAGAGACTCGGGCCAGGTCGCTTCAGCGTCGGGGTGGCCGGGCCGCACGTGGTGCCCGGTGGTACGAGTGAGCGCGAAGCAGTCTCGGAAGAGGCGCGACGCGCCACGGATCGTCTGCTTCCCCGTGTCGTCAAACTGCTCGACCGGTACCGTCCGCCAGACACGGCTTCGGCGTTGGAAATTCTTGCTGTACAGGTGCATAACGCCATCAACGCGGCGGCGTGGTCGTTATCGGTGACAACTGAAGACGGCACGGGAATCCGCGCAATCGGGGGCGTTCACAGTGTGCGCGATCAGATTTCGGGGCTCTCAATACTCGGCAAAGTCGATACCACAGCCGTCTACCCGCTGGCCGACTATCCCGCGACCGCAAGGGTGGTCGCCAGCGGTGAAGTGTTCCTCGCAGCGGTTGACCTTGAAGACTCGGACCCCGCGGAGATTGCCCTGCTCAACCGACTGGGATACCGAGCTGTGCTCGCCGTCGGGGTCACCGACGCAGGCCGCCGCTATCTGCTGGAAATCTACTCAGCCTTCGGACATGTCGAACTAGCCGCGATCGCCCCGCACCTGCGGGTTCTGGCCCACTACTGCACCACCCTCAACGACTGACGCCGCGTGCTCGCGGCCACCGCGGTGGCCGACCCGGACTTGGTGTACGTCGCGTTTCTTCAGTATCAGAGTGACAGCTGTACCTCGGTTCACACATCGCAGGAGGGTGCCGATGCGGCTGCGGCCTGACGTAAGGCCACGTTATCGTCCTGCGCATGATCGACTTTCAGAACGGTGTCTTCGTCAAGCTCGGACCAAGTGATCCCACACCGATCGCTGCTGAGCTGGCGCCTATCTTGGTCGAAGGCGAGCGCGTGCACCTCAGCTTCAAGGGGATGCGTGACTCAGTCGTCTTCACCAACAAACGACTAATCGCCATCAACGTGCAAGGACTCACCGGCAAGAAGCGCGACTATTCCTCGCTGCCCTATAGCAAGATTCAGGCGTGGAGTATCGAAACCGCTGGCCGGTTCGACTTCGATGCCGAACTCGAACTGTGGTTCTCCGGCCTGGGAAAGGTGCGCCTGGACTTCAAGGGTCAGGTCGACATCCGCACCATCGGGAAACTGATCGGTAACTACGTGCTCTAGCTCGCGCCACGGGCGTGGGTCGCATGCGCTGTAGGGAGTGCGGCTGATCTCGACAGAGCCCTCCGACGTCAGTCCCGACGGCTGAAGCTCAGGGTCTCGCCCCGTACGCCACCCATCCAGAGGTCCTGGCATGCCGCGGTCATCTCGTCCAGTCCCTCGACGACCGCGCCGAAGACGTTGCCCGGCACCCAACCCTGGTCACCGTTGATCAGCAGGTTGTTCCGCCCGTAGAGCTGCCCGCGAAGAGCAGGGAAAGCCTTGACGTCAAGCATTGTTGAGGTTGCAGACTGCGAGTATGGAGACGCAGACGAGGCAGACCGTCGCAGTTACCGATGGATGGCCTAACTGCCTGGCCGTCGCACAGGTTCGGGTCGCACGCCCGACCGATCAGCTCGCGGAGATCGAGACGTTCTACTCGACGGACCTGGGTCTACCCGTCCTCTACCGATTCGAGAACCACGCCGGATATGACGGTGTCATGGTTGGCCTGTGCCGACGCGTGTCTTCTAGCAGTCTCAGTCTCGAGTCAGTGTTCGTGCCAGTCGGGCAGCCCGCGGTCGAGCGTGGCGGGCGTTGATCGACTCCACGGCATTCGTCGAACGATCACGCAGTCGGCTCAGCCTCGACGGATGCGCGGGTCCCGATCGCGGCGAGAAGCTGTTTGAGTTGGCGCTGCTGATCGGCGCTGAGTCCGGTGAGTATCCGCTGATCGGCCAGATGGGCTGCGGCGTCCGCGCTTTTGAGTAAGGCCTTGCCGCGTTTGGTCAATTGTGCCGGCATGGGCTTGCCCGCCGGTGTCGATGCCGGCCGAGTCACCGCGCCCCGGTCTTCCAATGCGTGCAGGACCTGATTCATCGCTTGCGCCGACACGTTGGTCCCGCGCGCCATTTCCGCACTGGTGAGCCCCGGATTCATGGACAAGATGCGCATGCAGACGAATTCGGGCACACCGATCCCCAACCGGCCCAGCTCAACGGCAAGCTGCGGTCGCAGCGCCGACATCACGCGATACATCAAGTAACCCAACGGCTCATTGTCAGATTGGCTCATGCCCCATATGCTGACACGCTCCGACCGGTTGACCACCGGACACGGCCGATCGCACCGTGCTCGGCTCAGCACACCTTCACGACATCGACCTGTGGCGATCACGCTTTTCCGCTCCGCCCATGGTCGCACCGCCCGTCCAGCAGTCGCTACAGCGGCCGCGCGCGCGAGGACATGCCGATTGCGGTGGGCCGGACTGCCGCCTGCCTAAACCTTGGGGACACAGCATCAACCACGCCGCGAGAGATCGCGGAGCAAGAAGTTCAGCGACAACCCTGGGTGAGCCGCGCCGCGTCTGCGACCCCTGCCGGCCGAGGCATGAGCGGCATGCCGAGAACAGCCATGCCCATCAAGCTCCTTGACACATCCGGACACCGTGAGTATCAAGGAGCTTGTTAGGGGTTGCCGCGACTGCCCGCGCCAACCACCCCATCACGGAAGGACCAGACTTATGTCTTTTGACGG
>Ga0193743_1000392_pt1 | contig 34843 bp, 39 predicted proteins | sample L2c2metaG_FD_143038 | JGI IMG/M metagenome (GOLD analysis project Ga0193743, IMG submission 143038) | Soil microbial communities from a riparian zone of the East river system, Colorado, United States - L2c2 | ecosystem: Environmental > Terrestrial > Soil > Riparian zone | place: USA: East River... | reverse complement strand
CGATTGTCGGTAGGCGCGAACGGCACAGCAGCGACCGTGCCATCGGGTTGTAACTGGGCCAGTTGCGTGAAAGGATTCCGCGCTCCCCAGGCGTTGTCGCGGTCGAAAAAGAAGGCCCGGCCGTGGAATTGATTTGTGCCGCTGCGCGTGACCGTATTCACGACACCGCCCGCAGCGCGGCCGTATTCAGCGGATTAGTTCGAAGTATTCACCTGGAACTCGCGGACCGAAGCCTGGCTGGTGAAGTAGGCGGTGCGGGTGCGACCGCGTTCCTCAGAGAAGAAGGCCTGATTGTTGTCCGCGCCATCGAGCGTGTTGTTGTTCAGCAGAGGCCATAGCCCTGCTGATCCGGCGCGACAGCCGGCGTCAGCAGCGCGAAGTAGGTCCAGCGGCGGCTGTTGCTGGGGAGTTCGTCAATGGAAGTCTCGTCGATGTTGGTGGAGAGCGCGGGCGAGCTCAGATCGATGACAGCGCCGGGTTCGCGGACCTCTATGGTTTCCTCAGCGCCTGCGATGGTCAGGTGTGCGGCGAGCGGAGTGAATCGGCCCACCTCCACGGACACGCGCGCGATGTGCAGTCGTGCAAAGCCGGTCTGGGTGATCCAGGCGTCGTAGTTGCCCGGCGGCAGGCCCAGAAAACGGAAATTGCCCTGAGCATCGGTGCGGGACTGAAAGATGTGACCCGTGTCAGCGCTGGTCAGATCGACTTCAGCATCGGCGAGTGCGACGCCTCCGGGCCCGGCGACCGTGCCGCCAACCACCCCCTGCGTGGTGGATTGCCCCCAGAGAGACGAAACCCAGAAAGACGAAACGAAGACAGAGGATAGGAACAGCGTTGCCACGACGCCACAGAGCGCGCATCTTCTCCGGATCGTTCCCCAACGCGCGCCGCGCTGCCATCGGCGTTTTTACAAAAGCTATCGCCGCCGAGACTGACGCAGCTTTTCCGTCAAGAAAAGCTGCTCCTCTCCACCCCCGGCGTGACAGAGTATTTGTGAAAACGCAAATGGCCCATGCTCCTGGTGCCGGTCCGGACAGCGGTCTGGATTGCGCCTTAGGGGAGCCGGCCAGCTTTGATCATGCTTCAGACGCGCCCCGCGCTCCATGACCCATAAGTGGTGCGGCATCATACGTCCGATAGACTAAACACAGACGAATTATGTTCATTGATGAAGCAAGAATCCGGGTGAAGGCGGGCGACGGCGGCAACGGCTGCATGGCCTTCCGTCGGGAGAAATTTGTGCCGCGTGGCGGACCCTCTGGCGGCGACGGCGGGCACGGCGGCGACGTGGTGATGGAGTCCAGCGAGCGGCATAACACGCTGGTGCACTTCCGCTTTAACCCCGAGCACAAAGCCGAACGCGGACGGCACGGCGAAGGATCGAACTGCAGCGGACGCGACGGCGAGCACATGATCCTGAAGGTGCCGGTAGGGACCGAACTTTACGACGAGGCCACCGGTGAGCTGCTGCACGACTTCTCGCGTCCCGATGAGCGGATCGTAGTTGCCCGCGGCGGGCGCGGTGGACGCGGCAACCAGCACTTCGCGACGTCGACTCACCAGGCGCCACGCGAGCATGAGGCCGGTCGTCCGGGCGAGGAGCGCAGCTATCGGCTGGAGCTAAAACTGCTGGCCGATGTAGGACTGGTTGGCTACCCGAATGTGGGCAAAAGCACCTTGATCTCGCGGCTCTCGGCGGCGCGGCCCAAGATTGCCGATTATCCCTTCACCACGCTCGAACCGAACCTCGGGGTGGTGACAGTAGGCGAAGCGCCACACGAGCAAAGCTTTGTGGTGGCGGATATTCCAGGACTGATCGAAGGCGCAAGCCAGGGTGCGGGGCTGGGGGTGCAATTCCTGCGGCATATCGAGCGCACGCGCGTGCTGGCGCACCTGGTCGATGTCTCGGACGGCAGTGGGCGCGAATCGCCGGTCGATGACTTCAAGGTGATCCAGGCGGAGCTCAAGAGCTTCGGCCATGGTCTGGACGAGAAGCCCATGGTGGTGGTGGCGTCGAAGGCGGATGTGGCCAACCCGGAGAAGCTGAAAAAGCTGCAGGCGATGGCGAAGCGGCGCAAGCTGCCGTTCTATGCCATTTCAGCCGTGAGCGGACAGGGTGTGGATGCGCTGAAGTATGCGATTGCCGCTGAGGTAGAGCGTGCGCGAGAGGCAGAGCGCCATGCGATGCCGCAAGCAGCTTCCACCTACTAGCGCCTAAACCTAGACCTGCACGGGTGCCAGGCGCGCGGCGCGTGCCGGGCGGCGGACGACTTCAAGCTGCGGCAGGGTGATGAGTTCCCACGCGCTCCGGTCGGCCAGCAGGCGGGAGACCAGCGCAGTGTGCATGGCGTGCCCGGCGCGTTCGGCGACGACGCGGCCCAGGATGCGGTGACCGGCCAGCGCGAGGTCGCCGATCAGGTCCAGCACCTTGTGGCGCACAAACTCATCGGAGAAACGCAGGCTGCCGTTCTGCACGCCCGTCCGCGTCAGGATGATCGCGTTTTCTTCCGAGGCGCCTCGAATCAGGCCCATATCGCGCAGCATGCGCTCGTCCTCGCGGAAGCCGAAGGTGCGGGCAGCGGCAATCTCCGCGCCGTAGGCATCCGCAGCCAGGTCGACCGTGAACTCCTGGCGATGGATCGGTGCCGGGAAATGGATCTCGTAGGTAATGCTGTAGCCGTCTCCGGGATAGACGCCGATAAACTTATCGTTTTCACGCACTTCCACTTTGCGCAGGATGCGGATATATTCGCGGCGGCGGCGCTGGATTTTGATTCCGACGCTCTGAAAGGCCTCGACGTAGGGGAGGGCGCTTCCGTCCAGGATGGGAAGTTCCAGATTGTCGAGCTCAACGATGACGTTGTCGATGCCCGTGCCGATGCAGGCGGAGAGAAGATGCTCTGTGGTGGAGATCAGGACGCCCTGGCGCATCAGGCTGGTAGCGTAGGAGACCTTGGCGACATTCCGGCCAATGGCCTGGATTTCGAAGTTGTCGAGGTCGGTGCGGCGAAATACGATGCCGGTTCCCGCGGGGGCAGGGAGAAGTCGCAACTGGACGGGGGCGCCACTATGAAGACCGATTCCGGAAAATGCAATGCTGCCAGCGATAGTCTGTTCAAGTTGAGCCTGCATGTAAGGCCTGGGCACCTCTGCCGTGCTGCTACCGCGAATAGACTACCCATGCCGGCAAAAGTTTCACTGTGGTAAAGATACGACACAAAGGCTGTAAAAATGACGGATGTGCAACACAATCAACTTGTGCAAGGTTCGCTGCAAGCGCCTGTAAATAAAAAAGATATAAGGATCCGCCGTTGGGTTGCCCGGCTCGACCGCGAACTTGACGGAATTCTCGATAAGGTATCTGCGCTGGTTCGTCAGGAAAGTCCAACGAGTCATTCTGACGCAGTCCATGCCGCGCAGGGCATGGTGGGGGCGTGGGTCGAGGAGCTGGGTGGCGGGGTGAAATGGCATGTCCGCAGCGGCAGCGGAGGCGTGCTGGAGGCCCGATTCGGGAAATCGGACGGCTCGCGGCGGCCGGTGCTGCTGCTCGGACATTTGGACACAGTATGGCCGGTGGGGACGCTGGCGCGGATGCCGTGGCGGGTGGAGGACGGCTGGGCGTATGGGCCAGGAGTGCTGGATATGAAGGCCGGTGTGGTGATGGCTCTGACGGCGATGAAGCTGGTGCGCGAGGTGGATGCGGATTCTCCGGCAGTGCTCCTGCTGAGCGGTGATGAGGAGACGGGGAGCCGCCACTCGCGGGAGCTGATTGAGGAAGTCGCGAAGGATTGCCGCGCAGCCTTCGTGCTGGAGCCGGCGCAGGGTCCGCAGGGTGCGTACAAGACCGCACGCAAGGGCGTGGGTCAGTTTCGGCTGGAGATCACGGGCGTCCCGTCGCATAGCGGGGTGGACTTCGGCGCGGGACACAGCGCAGTGCGCGAGCTGGCATGGCAGATCGAGCAGATCAGCGCGCTGACGGATCTGGAACGCGGCACGACGCTGAACGTGGGCGTGGTGGGCGGCGGCACGCAGTCGAATGTGGTGGCGGCGTCGGCGTGGGCGGAGATCGACCTGCGGGTGACGAACTTGGCCGACGCGGAGGCGGTCACCCGGCGGCTGCAGGCGCTGAAAGCGCGCGATCCCCAGTGCACATTGCGGCTGACCGGCGGACTGAACCGTCCCCCGATGGAGCGAACTCCCGGAACAGCGGCGCTCTTTGAGCAGGCGAAGGGGCTTGCCGCAGACTTGGGATTCGCACTGGAAGAAGCAGCGACCGGCGGCGGCTCGGACGGGAACTTCACCTCGGCGCTGGGGGTACCGACACTGGACGGGATGGGTGCGGTTGGCAAAGGCGCCCACGCGGACAATGAATCCATCCGCATCGATTCGCTCGCGCCGCGCACTGCCTTGCTGGCCGCGATGATTGCTACGTCGCAGTAGCAGTGTTTCAATTTGGAACTGCGGCAGACACTTTTTTCAGAAATCTGCCATTTCACCCTATCGGTTTCGATACACTTGGAAATAGAGAGAAAACATGAACGCCCGCGGACTATCGCGGGCGTTTTCATTTTGAAGCAAAGGGATGGTAGCGGGTCAGTTTGAACGATTGAGGGGCTTGCTGGAGGCGTGAGAGCATGACCGGCATGATGCGGTGGGTATTTGGTGTGCTTTCGCTAATGCTGTGCTGTATCGGCACGCTAACGCTCGTAGCGTCATTTGAGCTAAGGGTAGAGGGAGGAAGGCACGGGTCATTTTTGCCGCTTTACGCTGTGGCGGCAATGGCTCTTAGCGCCTCAGCATTTTTTCAGTTTCTTGCTATAAGGAAAAGCAAGTCAAACTGACCCACTACCAAAGGGATCGCAGATACGCCAGAAACAGAGCACGTAATCCCTTTGCAAAAGACGAATTTAGCGATAACTCCTTTGGGATGAAGAATTTGGCCTTCGGGAGGGCGCTTAAAGTGCAGAAGCTAAGGAACTTACGAGACAGCCTGCCGGGACGGGAGGGGGGAGGGGGGTACCCCCTGCATGGCCTCGATCATGCTGCTGACCAGCGCGAGCGGCAGGCCCACCACGTTGAAGTAGCAGCCGTGGATCCGTGGCACCCAGCGGCCCGCACGGCCCTGGATGGCGTAGGCGCCGGCCTTATCCAGCGGCTCCTCCGTCGCTACGTAGGCTTCGATCTCCTCATCCGCAATCGTCGAAAAGCGGACAAATGTAACTTCGGCTGCGCGTTGGCGCTCTCGGCCCCTGGCGAGACAGACGCCGGTGATGACCTGATGCGTGCGGCCGGAGAGCAGGCGCAGCATGCGGGCAGCATCGGCCGGGTCCCGCGGTTTGCCAAGGACCTCCTCGTCGAGCAGAACGATGGTGTCCGCGCCGAGGACGAGAGCGTCCGGCGGAACATCTTCACGCGTGAGGACGGCTTCAGCCTTCTCGCGCGCGAGGCGAGTGACGAAGCGAATGGGGTCTTCGCCGGACTTGCGGATCTCCGGCACGTCGGCCGGGGCAACGTCGAAGGTAAAGCCGGCCTGTGCCAGCAGTTCGCGGCGGCGCGGCGATGCGGAGGCCAGCACCAAATGGGTGCCGTTCGAAGGAGCCAGCCCGGTCACGCTTTGATCCCCACCTGCATTCCACGCTGACTGCAGACGCCCCAGACCATGCGCGGCGTGTTGTGCGCGAGGCCATACCGGCCATCCGGGCCCAGCAGGATGATGCCCCCGTGTCCGCCAAGGCGGCGGAAGAGATACGCGATGGCAGCTTCCGCAGCAGCGTCGGGAGCGTCGCCGGCCAGAACACGGTCCGCCGCCCACTTGCCGAGCACCAGCTTCATGATCGGTTCGCCCCAGCCGGTGAGCGAGACGGCGGCGCTGAGATTGTCCGCATAGCAGCCGCAGCCGATGAGCGACGAGTCGCCCACGCGGCCGGGTGCCTTGTTGAGAGTACCCCCGGTGGAGGTGCCAGCAGCGAGGTTGCCGCCCGCGTCGAGCGCAACAGCGCCGACCGTGTCGTGTGACGACGCGTCATATCCCGTCTCGTGTGACGCGAGGCCCGGAGCTTCCTTGTCCGTTTCCTGAGCGCCCGAAAAAGTCTGGTCGGGCAGGCCGGCGCTCTCTTTGTGTTGCGCGTCCGCCAGGCGTGCGCGTTCACGATCGAGCACCAGCTCGGAGTTATCGATCAGCAGCATGCCCTGCTCGGCGGCGAAGTTCTCTGCATCGCGGCCGACGAAATAGACATGCGGGCTTTTCTCAAGCACGAGTCGAGCGGCGTGGATGGGATTGCGCAGCCGCTCGACGCAGGCTACACCGCCCGCGCGCATGGTGCCGGTCACACCGCCGTCCATCAGCAACGCATCGAGCTGGACTTTGCCGTCGCGCGTAAGAAAGGAGCCGCGGCCGGCGTCGAAGGCCTCGTCGTCTTCGAGCACGGCGACAGCGGCTTCGACTGCGTCGACGGCGGTGGCCCCGCGCTCCAGCAACGCATAACCGGCGAGTAGCGCACTGCGGACACCGAAGGTGTGGGCTTCGACGGCGTCGTCGGGGATAGCCCACGCGCCGCCATGAACGAGAAGGATGGGTTGATCGGGCATGCGAACAGATCATCCTACATGGGGACCCTGTGGGCGTTGTCACCGCGCTGTCATCGGACACCTTGACTATCTACACATCGAACATGTAGATAGTCTGGGTATAGGAATTTCCCATTGCGTGCCTAACCACAAGGAGGAGGCTCCATGCGATGGCCGGAGACATTACGGTTGCGGTTGCGAAGTCTGCTGTTTCGTAAGCGGGCGGGCGAGCACCTGCATGCGGAGATGCAGTTTCATCTCGAGTCGCTGATTGCCGAGAACATCGCTGCAGGCATGCCGCCGGAGGAAGCGCGGTATGCAGCGATGCGCGCGTTCGGGAATGCCGTCGTCGCCAAGGAGCAGACGCAGGAGACGTGGGGTTGGACGTGGCTGGAGCGGCTGGTGCAGGATCTTCGCTTCGCCACGCGGCAGATCCGTCGCGCACCGGGCTTTGCATTGATTGCGATTTTGACTTTGGCTTTTGGGATCGGGGCGAATAACGCGGTCTTTACGCTGACGCATGCGCTGCTGCTGCAGAGTCTGCCCGTCGCGGAGCCCGATCGGCTGGTACGGCTCACACTTCGCCTGAGTGACGGCGACCCTGACGATGATAACGCTCCACTGAACCTGCCCATGATGCAGGCGATTGCACGGCGTGCCCATTCTTTCAGCGGTGTCTTTGGCTGGTGCGTGTATGACTTCGTCCCTCCACGTGGCGAGAGTAGAGATGACATTCGCGGTGCCATCGTGAGCGGCAATGCATTCCAGGTCTTGCGCGTGCGGCCGGCTGCCGGACGCCTGCTCACTCCCGCCGACGACCAACCCGGCGGTGGACCCGATGGGTGGGCCGGAGTGAAGCTACCGCAGATGGCTGGAGCAGTATCACGCCGATCCCGCTGTGATCGGCAGGCGTATTTTGGTGACGGATCACAGCGTAACCATTGTCGGCGTGGCGCCGGCGGGATTCGAAGGGGTGCTGGTTGCTGAGCATCCGGACCTATATCTGCCATTGGAATTTGACGCAGCCTTGAATGCGGCAAATGGCCGCGAGGCGGGATTGCATTCCGGCCAGCGCTTGTGGCTGATCACCTTTGCACGTCTGAAGGCTGGCGTGAACCGCAGTAAGGCAGGGGCGGAGATGTCTGCGATCCTTCCGTCGCTGCTGGACGAGGTGATGCCGGCGAGTTTCCGGCATGCGCCGATGGTCGAGAAGGCGAGGATGGAAGTCGCTTCTGGCGAGACCGGCTGGAGTTATTTGCGGCTCGAATACACCGAGCCGCTTGTCCTGCTGCAACTGCTGGTAGCGGCGGTCCTGCTGATTTGCTGCGCCAATCTCTCCGGCCTATTCCTGGCCCGCGCGTCGGCGCGGCAGCAGGAGTTCGCGATTCGTGCAGCGCTTGGTGCGGCACGTCCACGACTGATGCGGCAGCTTCTTATCGAAAGTCTGGTTTTGGCGTTGCCTGGTGCGTTGATCGGGATTGGCCTGGCCTGGGCGGCAGGGCCGTGGATCGTGCATTCGCTGGGCAGTCCGCAGGCGGCGATCTCGCTCTCCTCGCGGCCGAACCTTGCCGTGCTTTCGGTGACAGCGATCTGCGCGGTCCTGTGCGCGCTGCTCTTCGGCTTGGCGCCAGCGTGGACCGCAAGCCACACGAGTGTGGAAGCAGCGATGCGCAGCTCCTCTTCGCGCATGGCTGGGGGCAACGCTGGAGCGCGACGCTTCCTCATTCCCTTACAGGTGGCGCTCTCGCTGGCGCTGGTGGTGGTAGCTGCGCTGTTGGGCTCAACGGTAGTGCGGCTACGCACCGACGACTCCGGCTACCGGACAGAGAACGTCTCCTTTTACATCGCCGATTTCAACCGCATTCCGCAGAAGGGCGCGGAGCTGGTTCCTCTCTACCGGCGAATCATGACGCGGATAGAAGAGGGGCCGGGAGTGGAGAGTGCCAGCGTGGTGGAGAATCCGCCGCTGCTGAACTGGTACAACAGCGGAAAGTTCATCGCTGCGACGGATGCGCAGCATGCACAGCCAAGCGTTACCGCACTCAACTCGGTCGGCGCACATTTCTTCGCTGCCGTGGGGACGCCGTTGCTGGCTGGACGGGACTTCCGCAATGAAGATGCGGACCTGAACTCCTGCATCCTCAACGTGTCTGCCGCGCAGCGTTATTTCGCGCACACCACCGCGCTGGGGAAGGTGTTGCGTCAGCTCCCGCATGATATGGACAACACCAACGAGACGGCGCACGATTGCCAAATCATCGGCATCGCCCAGGACACCAAGTACGATACGCGGCGGAATCGTATCCGCCGATCGTGTATCTTCCGTTATCGGCGCGGACAGGGCGGCTGACGGGACTCTTTTTTGTCGTCTATGCGCGCAACCAAAGTGCAGCCGACAGGGCCTATCGCACCGCTATTCATGAGATCGCTCCAACCGCTCCGGAGGTCGAACCGGTGTTGTTCAGCAATCTGTTCAACGATTCGATTGCGAGCCAGCAGCTCTTATCCGCGCTCTCCGGATTTTTTGCGCTGCTGGGACTGCTGTTGAGCGGCATAGGAATCTATGGGCTTGTGGCCTGGAACGTGACGCAGCGCACGATGGAGATCGGGGTGAGGATGGCGCTGGGGGCGACGCGGATGCGGGTGTTCCTGCTGGTGATGCAGCAGGTTGCCATCTTGCTTGCGGTCGGCATTGCAGTCGGCGGCATTGCGGCGTTCTTCGCAGCGCGGTCGATCCGGAGTTTCCTGTTCGAGGTGCAGCCGGGAAACCCCGTGGTGTTTGGGCTGGCGGCGCTGGCGTTGGTGTTCATCGGCCTGCTAGCCGCGGTGCTGCCGGCGCGGCGTGCGGTGTCGATCGATCCGATGCGGGCGCTGCGGACGGAATGAGCTTAGGCGCGGGGGGCGTTGGGGGCGGAGATGAGTTCGTGCTCGGCTCCACTGCTCACGGATGCGGTGCTTGAGACGGGGCCTGGGCTGGCTGCGGGCCGAATCGGAACGGCTTGCGCGGCACCCATCGGAGCGTCCAGTGTCAGCGTCTTGGCCATGGTGTAGGTATACGAAATGCGGTGGATGACCGTGATGGTGGAGAGCACGGCCAGTACCCACAGCGCGGGCGCCATCGCGCCCCAGCGCTCGAAGAGCGCGCCGAGGATGATGAGCACAACACGCTCCGGGCGCTCCATGAAGCCGACCTTGCAGGAGCCGATGAGGGCCTCGGAGCGGGCGCGAGTGTAGCTGACCATCAGCGACGTAATCATGACAAAGCCGGCGAGCACGACGTAGAAGAAGCGATTGCCGCGTGCGTAGAAGACAAGCAGTCCGAAGAAGAGGACGACGTCGGAGTAGCGGTCGATGACGGAGTCGAAGAAGGCACCAAAGACGGTGACCTGATCGGTCTGGCGGGCGACGCGGCCGTCGACCATGTCAAAGATCCCTGCGCCGATGATGACCAGGCCGGCATAGAGGAAGAAGCGGACGTAGTTATAGCTGCTGGCCAGGCCGAAGAAGATGGCGGCAACGGTGTTGATGAGCAGGCCGATGAAGGTGAGGACGTTGGGCGAGATGCGGGTGAGAGCGAGCCCGTTGACGATAGCCTGCAGGATGACGCCGGCGCCGCGGCCGAAGGCGCTAGTCCATGTCATTCGCTCTGCCTCCAGACGTCACAGGCTCTCCCTCCGCTCGTCCCAGGCCTTCGCCTTCATCACTTCGATGCGCCTCCACTCGTTTTCGCCACTACTTCGCTTCGCCCTGGGCGGCTTCGTCATGGATGGTGGTGAGCTTCAGAACTTCGAGTTCACGCTTGCCGTTTGGCGTCACAACCGTGCAGGTGTCACCCACCTGCTTGCCGATCAGAGAACGGCCAATGGGTGAGGTGGTGGAGATGAGCCCCTTATTCACGTCGGATTCTTCCGAAGTGACGAGCTTGTACTCCAGTTCTTCATCCTTGGTAGTGTCGAAGACGCGGACGGTGGAACCGAAGGCGATCCGGTCATGGGGGATGTTGGAGAGGTTTACCAGCGAGAGTTCCGCCATGCGCTTCTTGAGCTGACCGAGGCGTGCGTTTACGAACTCCTGGCGCTGCTTGGCCATGTGGTACTCAGCGTTCTCGCTCAGGTCGCCGAGTGCAGCGGCCTTCTTGATCTCCTGCGGCAGCTCATGCTGGAGCTCGTGCTCCATCTGCCGGATCTCTTCTTCTAGCTTTTTCTTGATGTGTTCGGGCATGGAAATATCCGTGACGGCTTGGGAGAAACACAAGCCGCAAGGAACGGCAGGGATCCGCTATCCGCCAAAACCCCATTATACGACGGGTGAGGTCGCCTATGGACTTGGCGGAAGCAGGGTCACTGAGCCGCTTTGGGCGTCCAGCCAGCCCTGCAGGATGAGGGCGGCCGCAAGCTTGTCGACGAGACCGCGGCCGTCCTGTTGGCGGATGCGGCGATCGGCCGGATTGCGGCCTGTGGCTTCGAGCGCTGCGTGAACCTCAGCAGTGGATAGGCGCTCATCCCAGAGGTGAATGGCGAAGTTGGGGTGGTCAGCGCCGGGGAAATTTTCGTTTGCCTCGGGCGATATCTCGGTGATGAGCGCCTTCAGTTCATCCACAAAGCGATGGACCCGCTCAGTCTGGGGGCTGCGGTCTCCAGAGAGGTGGAGTGGATTGCCGACGATGATACCGGCGCAGCCGTGGCGGCGCGCGAGACGGAGGATGGAGCGTTGGTCGCGGCGGGGCTGCGTGCGCTCGATCGTGAGGAGCGGCTGCGCGATGCCGAGGGTGTTGGAGAGTGCGACACCGATGCGGCGCGTTCCCACATCGAGACCCAGCCAGGGTTGCGCGGCGCCCTGCGGGGGCCGCGATTGACGCGAAAGTGGCACTCCTGACACGCTTTGATGATAGCCAGAGGCGCCCGAAGTGGAGACTACAATCGATGCAGTGCTTCGATTGACCCGCGAAGGGATCTGACTGCTCTTGCGTCGTTTTCTGCTGCTCCTCCTCCTGCTGGCGCTGGGTGCCGGCGCCTGGTTCCTGTTTGCCCCTGCGGGGCCGCAACTGGAGACCTTTGTGGAGATTGCGCCCGGCACCTCCTCAAAGGGGATGGCGCTGCTGCTCGAAGAACGCGGCATTATCCGTAGCCGTTATGCCTTCGACGTGGTGCGGCTGGTGAAGCACGGCACCCTGAAGGCGGGCGAGTACCGCTTCGATCATCCGGCGAGCGTCTTCGCGGTGTATGACCGGCTACGGCGCGGCGATGTGTACTACCGCGTGGTGACCGTGCCGGAGGGTTACAACCTCTTCGACATTGCAACCGCGGTGGAAGCGGCGCAACTCGCGACGCGCGATGGTTTTCTGGCTGCGGCACACAAAAATACGCCGCTGGTTGCCGATCTGGACCCGGCCGCGATGAGCCTGGAGGGGTACCTGTACCCGGATACGTACCGCTTCCAGCGCAGCGACACGCCAATGACGATGTTGCGCGCGATGGTGAAGCGATTTCGGCAGGAAGCGACGCAGATTGGGCTAACGGGCGATGTGCACCGCACGGTAACACTGGCGTCGCTGGTGGAGAAGGAGACGCCGGTTGCGGCGGACCGACCGCTGGTGGCGAGCGTGATGGAGAACCGGCTGCGGGACAAGATGGCCCTGATGACCGATCCCACGGTGATCTATGCGGCGATGCTGGAAAACCGCTATCGGGGAACGATTTACGAATCCGATTTGCAGCGTGATTCGGCGTACAACACCTATCGTCATACGGGGCTCCCGCCGGGTCCGATCTGCAGTCCTGGCGCAGCATCTTTGAAGGCCGCATTGCATCCGGCGGCGACGGACTACCTCTATTTCGTTGCGGATCCGAGGGCGAGCGGCCACTCGCGTTTTGCGAAGACGCTGGAAGAGCACCAGCGCAATGTGGCGGCATACCGGCAGGCGCAGCGGGCGGGTGGGGTCACGCCTTAGAGGAGGTTTCCGCTGGTGAAGAATGCGGAGATACACTTCCGGGCGGTCCTTCCTTTGCAGAAGTCCATTAGCAGCCCTGCTTGCCGGGTCAGCCATGGCGGCAACCCGTGCTCCGGCCTTTAGCTATACTTAAGGTTTGCTGCCCTGATCGGAGCATTTCTCCTGGGATGTGACGTGGTGAGAGATATGCCCGGCGTGGCCTTTCCTGAATGACAAGGGCACAAGAATCTTCGTTCTGCCCTCGATACCTGCAGGAGAAATGCTTTAGACCCGTGATGCAAAAACGATGGTGGAGTGTGGGATTTTTGGCAGTGCTGCCGTGGCTGAGCGGCTGCCTTTACCACACCCACAAAGTGGAGAAGACCACGCTGGCGGGTCCTGCGATGGACGCTACCGTTACGCAGCTTGTGAACGGCGTGAACGACCGTTACGAGGCGATCAACAGCCTGACCGCGACGGTGGACTTCCAGGCGACGACGGGCGGCGCGCGACAGGGCAAGCAGACGGACATTACGCCGTTCCACGGCTACATATTGCTGCGCAAGCCGGCGATGCTGCACGTGATCGCGTTACTACCGGTGGTGCGCACCCGCGCCTTCGAGCTCACCAGCGATGGGAAGACGTTCAAGCTGGTGATTCCGCCCAAGAGCCGGGCCGTCGTGGGAAGCAATACAGTGACCAAGCCATCCACGAATGGGATCGAAAACCTGCGCCCGGATATCTTCCTGGATTCAGTGCTGGTGAAGTCGGTTACGCCGGAGAGGCTGGTTTATCTGACCAGCACATCAGTAACCCGCAGGGAAGATAAGAAACTGGTGGAGACACCGGAGTATGAGTTGCATATCGGCGAGGAAGCCCCGCAGGCAGACACTCACCTGGAGGTACACGTGATCAAGCCGACGCGCGTGATCCGGTTCAGCCGGTTGACGTTGCTGCCGATCGGCCAGGATATCTATGGCGAGGACGGCGGTGTGGAGACCCACGTCGAGTACGGTCCATACCGGCAGTTCGGAACCGCACATATGCCGAGCTCGATTGTGATCCAGAGGCCGCGCGAGGCCTACCAGATCACGATCAGCGTGCAGAAAGTGCTGATCAACCAGCAGCCGCCACTGCCCGATAGACAGTTTGAGCTGAAAATTCCCAGCGATTACAAAGTCCAGACTTTGCAGTAGGGACGACGAAATGTTGCTAGACGAAGCGGTCGAGGTGGGCGCGGGCTGCGTGCTCTGCTATGGCGGCGTTGATGTCGAGTGCGAGTGCTAGAACGGCGCGGCCTTCCTGACCGGTCACACGCGGCTGCTGACGGGTGCGCACACTGTCCAAAAACGATTCGATTTCGAGGCGCAACGGCTCGCCGGGCGTGGCGGTGGGCTTGGAGACGGCGAGGCCACTGAGCATGCTGCCGGGATCAGGATCGCCGCGCTGCGGTTTCACGTCGATGAAGAGCAGGTCCTGCCGCGCGTAGTCGATGGAGACGTACTGATGCGGCTGGAAGAAGCGAAGCTTGCGGACACGCTCGGTGCTGACGCGGCTGGCGGTGAAATTGGCGACACAGCCGGAAGCGAATTCGATGCGCACGTTCGCGATATCGACTTTGCGTGAGAGCACGGGAAGGCCGACAGCCTGCAATGAGTGAACCGGCGAGCGTACGAGGCTGAGCACGATGTCGAGGTCGTGCACCATGAGGTCGAGGATGACGTCGACATCGAGAGAGCGTGGCGTGAAGAGGCTGAGCCGGTGCGCCTCAAAGAACATGGGCATGTGGATATAGGGGTGCACGGCGAGGACGGCGGGGTTGAAGCGCTCCAGGTGGCCGACCTGGAGGATGCGCTGGTGACGCGCGGCCAGAGCGATGAGCGTATCGGCTTCGGCCAGCGACGCTGCGATCGGCTTTTCGACCAGGACATCGATGCCGGATTGGAGCAGTGCGCCTGCGACAGCGGCGTGAGCGCTGGTGGGCACGCATACAGACGCGCCGTGAAGCTCGAGCTGGCCGGCGGCGCGCGCGGCGAGGCAGGCGTCTATGTCGTGGAATACATGGGCGTGGGGAAAATCCGATAGCAGCGCCTGCCGACGCGGGGCATCGCTTTCGACGATGGCCGTAAGGCGGACGGAGTCACCGGAAGCTGCGCTCAATTCGCGAATCACGCGAAGATGATTGCTGCCGAAGGCGCCTGCGCCGATGACGGCGAACCCGATGGATTGCGGAGAGGCGGGCGCCACTGGAGCTATCGGGCGCCGCTTTTGCCCTGAACGACCTCGAGGCAGCGTGTGTAGAGCTCGAGCAGGTGAATGACCTGATCGTCGGCCTTGGCGCTCTGGGGGGCGGTGAAGCCGGTAGACGGGGCACCAGGGCGGCCTACGTTGGTTGTAGTTGCGATGAATTTGAGCAGATCGAGAGCGATATCTTCGTTACGGCGAGCGGCGCTGGACAGTGTCGCGGGTTGCTCCATATGCGTCCTCCGATGCCGATGCTACCAGATCGGAGTGGTATTCCGGGCATATGCGCCTGCGCCACGTTTTGTGGACTCGCTCCCTTTTGGCCGCTCACTTCGAGTGACAACAGCCGACGAAAAAATGGACAGCTTGTCTCTCTGCTCCGCAGCGCTCGCTTTCGCGAGGCGGCTTCGATCGAGATGACGAAGAATTGCCGGAGTGCGCTTCTCTCGGAAAGAGGACATGGAGATAGTTTCGACCATTCAGGTGAGGGGCGCGAGGATGAGGCAGACGCGGCCGACGATGAGATCTGATGGCATTTCGTGGGGCCCGAGAGCGAGCAGTTGCACGGGGTGATCGAGCTCGAAAGGGCGTAGGACGAGGCGGTTATTTTCGAATTCCACGAGCCGGATTTGCAGAGCGTTGCCGACGCGCACGGCGAAGACCGAGGGTTGCGGTGGCTGATAGGCGACGGGAGAATTGTAGTGACGATCGACGATCGCGAGCGTTTCCGGTGGCAACATGGGTTGCATACCGGCGGACTGCTGCCGCGTGACACGCACGGCAACGAAGCGGGACCATCCGCGGCGCGATGTGGCGCGGCGTGAGCGCATCTGCTCGAGAATGCCGAGGGGTAACTGCACGATATCGAGCATTGTCGAATTGGGTGGCACTGGATCGTGGATGGCGACACTCGGTGCCACAACGGGAACAGCAGTGTGGGTGACGCTGATGGCCGCTTCACGTGGACCGGCGGGCATGTCATCCAACGCAAGCAAGTCGCCGACGGTAAGCATCTGAGCGGCGAGAAGACGGTCGAGACCACTAAGGCTGAGGGTACGGCGCCGGCGCAGGAAGTTGGAGATATGCGAGGGTTGAAAGCCAGTCTGGCGAGCGAGAACAGCTCCATTCACACTGCCTCGATCGATCCGCCGGAGAAGTTCCACGCGGAGACGCTCTTGCAGTTGGGTGAAGTTCATTGTGGAAACTACAGGCGGAGCGCAATTTTCGGTCATCGTTCTCTATGACGGTTCGGTGACGCAGGTTCCCACCAGTTGCACTCCAGTAGTCGTGGACAACGTGAGCTTTCTCGGCAGCATCGCGAGCTTTGAGTTGACGCGGCCGGGAGAGATTTGGGTGAGTTGTACGCCGACCGTTTCAGCGGCCGCAACCCAGCGGCTTGGCAACAGCGCGCAAACGTCGCAGGCCAAGATAGCGAGCACTGGCAGGCTGAGCTTTTATTCTGGCTATGTGCCTGCATCGGGCACCGTGATTCGGGCCAGCTATCGCGTTGGTGGCCGCGCGGTTGCACGCATGACAGTGCCCGCTTCGTCTCCCATCAGCAGCCTGATTCTCACCGCGAAACATCCAGTGACACGCACCTCTGCCGATTGTGAGAACGCTGCCTTGGCGCTTCTCTCCACTTCGACATGGTCCGACGGGGCCTGGAAGGGAACATACGCATGCTGGAATCCTCATCAGAGCGCCGATATGTGGCCGGGTGATCTGCTGCAGATAGAGGCGCCCTCGGCAGATATGTCGAGCACCCTGCTGGTGCGCAGCGTAGCGATTCGCGCAACATCGTGCAGCCCCGAGCTACTCAACTACACAGTTGCGTTTGCCAACGAGTGGGCTGAGCCGCTTTCGCTGAAGATGAATGAGGGTGCGCCTCTCAACGCGTGGCTGCCTCCTACCGCGTTGACCGCTTCGACGGCTCTGGTATCTGCCCGCGATTTAGCGGTCAGCAGCGTGAGTACGACACAGATTCAGGTGCAGGCCGGATTGACGCCTCCGACCGGCGGCGGCTTTGAAGTACGACGCAGCGATTGGAAGTTTGGTGCGGGCGATGGTGCAGACCTGGTGCTGCGCAGTCCGGTGCCCAACTTCACCATCGTCCGCGAGGCGCCTGTGGAGCGCTACTACGTTCGGATGTATGACGGCGCCACGCCGCGGAATTACTCCCGCTTTTCCAGTGCGATATTTGTGAACGCAGCGACATAAATAATGAGACGAGACATGGAGATGATGAGTACGTTTGAAGCCCAGGTGCTAGCCGACCTGAGCGTTGTGAAGAGCCAGATGGCATCGCTGCTGGGAGATGGCCAGCCCGGGCGGCTTAGCCTGCTGGAAGAGCGGGTGGAACGCCACGAACTCAGCGTGCAGCGGGTCAAGGGATTTGCCGGCGCCTTCGGGCTGCTGTTCACGCTGCTGCAACTGGTGGTGGAGTGGCTCCGGCCGCGTTGAACCTAGCCCGGGCTGGTACCGTCTAGAGCATTTTTCCTGTAAATGTGGACGAACCACGGAAAGATCGTGGGCTCTTTCCGTAAAGAAAGGCCACGTCGAAAGTATCCCCGCTGTGCATAGCAACAGGAAAAATGCTCTAATGCGACGATGGCGCGCTCAACTCTGGTGGGTGTTGTGATGGGCAGCAGAAGCGACTACGCGACGATGGAGCCGTGCGTCGAGCTGCTGCGCGAATTTGAGATACCGGCGGAGACAAAGATCGTCTCCGCGCACCGCACTCCGGATCTGCTCTTTCAGTACGCGAGCGAGGCGGAGGGCCGTGGGCTAAAGGTCATCATCGCGGCCGCTGGCGGCGCCGCACATCTGCCCGGTATGCTCGCGGCGAAAACACTCGTGCCCGTCCTCGGTGTTCCTGTGCCGGCGACCTCCATGCAGGGACTGGATGCGCTCCTCTCCATCGTGCAGATGCCGAAGGGTGTTCCCGTGGGTACGCTTGCCATCGGGCGCCCCGGCGCGGCAAATGCCGCATTGTTGGCGGCAGAAATTCTCGCCAACGAAGACCCGGCATTGCGGCAGCGACTGAAGACGTGGCGTGAGAGCCGCATGCGCGAGGTGCTCGCAGAAGAGCTATCGCAGTGACCGCCATCCTTCCCGGCGCCACCATCGGCATTCTGGGCGGCGGCCAGCTTGGCCGGATGACCGCCATGGCGGCGCGCTCGCTTGGCTACCGCATCCAGGTGATGGACCCTGATCCTTCGTGCCCTGCGCGATTCGTCGTCGACGCCTGCTTCGAAGGCTCCTGGGACGATGCGAAGGCTGCGGCCGATCTGGCTCGTGGCTGCGATGTCGTCACACTCGAAATCGAGCAGCTTTCGCTCGATACGCTGCGCGCGGCTCAACACTATGCACCCGTGCGGCCCGGAGAGGCGCTGCTCAGCATCATTCAGGATCGCATTGCGCAGAAGGAGTGGCTCGCCGCCCATCAATTTCCCGTAGGCCCATTTCGTTCGGTCCGATCGCTCGACAACATGCGCGCCGCGCTGGATGCATTCGGCCGTGATTGCTTCGTCAAGAGTGCGCGCGGCGGCTACGACGGACGCAGCCAGCTCCGCATCACGCCGCGTGCTGGCGAAGGCGCCGAACTGGCATGGCGCGCGCTGGGCCAGCGCCCATGCATCGCGGAGCAGGCCATCGCATTGGAGCGGGAGATCTCCGTGCTGGTAGCGCGCACGCCCTCGGGTGGACTCAAGTCCTTTCCCTCCGCAACCAATCATCATGAAAATCAGATACTCGCCTGGAGCGTGATTCCCTCCTCCATCCCCGCGGCGATGGAGCTGGAGGCGCAACGCATCGCATGCTCCCTCGCGGAGAAACTGGCGTTGGAAGGAGTCCTCGCGGTCGAGATGTTCGTCACGCAGGATGGCGCGCTGCTCATCAATGAACTCGCACCGCGGCCGCACAACAGCTATCACGCCAGCGAACGCGCGTGCGTCGTCAGCCAGTTTGAGCAGCATGTACGTGCGGTATGCGATCTTCCGCTCGGCAGCACCGACATTCTTCGTCCGGCGGCAATCGCCAATCTGCTCGGTGATGCATGGGCTGAGGGCGAGCCGCGCTTCGACCGCGCGCTCGAGGTCGACAGCGTCCGCCTGCACCTCTACGAAAAGCACACTGCTAGACCTGGCCGCAAAATGGGCCATCTCTCTGCGATCGGCGACACGCCGGAAGAAGCAGTGAGACGCGTCCTCGAAGCCAAAAGCCGTTTGTAACCTGAGACCCGGCCATAAACCGGCATAAAACAGAACGGCGGACCCAAAGGCCCGCCGCCCATTTCGACGCAGTTGCGATCAGCCGATCTCTTCCGACCAGTTCTCCAGATACTTCTTCAACTCCGCCATGAACTTGCCGGCATCGGCGCCGTCGATGATGCGGTGATCGAAGCCCAGCGTCAGCCGGATGATGCTGCGGATCGCAATCGAGTCGTTGCCATCCTTGTCCGTCAGCACGGCCGGTTCCTTGAATAGGCCACCGACGCCCAGAATCGCCGACTCCGGCTGGTTGATGATCGGCGTGCCGAACTGCTCGCCGAAGATGCCCGGATTCGTAATCGTGATGGTGCCATATCCCACCTCATCCGGCTTCAGCTTCTTCGTGCGCGCGCGTTCCGCCAGGTCGGCGATGGAGCGCGCAATCCCGAGAAAGCTCTTGTCCTCCGCCTGCTTGATGACCGGCACGATCAGACCCCAATCGAGCGCCACCGCAATGCCCACATTCACGTTCTGGTGGTAGCGGATCGCATCCCCTTCCATCGATGCGTTGATGATAGGTATCTTGCGCAGCGTTGCGACGACCGCACGCGTGATGAACGGCATGTAGGTCAGCTTCACGCCATTGCGCTGCTCGTACTTCGCCTTCTCCTTTTCGCGGATCTTCACGATGCGCGTCAGGTCCACCTTGAATACGGTGTGCACATGCGCGCTGGTCCGCTTCGAATCCACCATGCGCTGCGCGATGATCGAGCGCATGCGGGTCAGCGGCACAAGCTCGCCGGGCTGAGGACCAGCCGCGGGAGCGGGCGCGCCGACGGGCTTCGCAGCGGCAACCGGTTGTGTCGCCGGAGCAGCTGCGGCAGCGGCCGGAGCCTTCGCCGCGCCACCCTTATCGATGTACTGCAGCACATCGTCCTTGGTAATGCGGCCACTCGAGCCCGTACCCGGAACCTGCCGCAGGTCGAGCTGATGCTCCTTCGCTATCTTGCGCACCAGTGGCGACGAACGTAGCCGCTCGCCATGCGATGCCGCAGCGGCCGGCTCTGCCGCCGGTGCCGAGGCCGCAGCCGCCGGAGCAGGTGAAGCAGCCGCTGCAGGCGCAGGTGCCGCCGCGGCCGCCTTCGCGGCACTGCCGCCGATCACTGCCACTACGGTATTGATCTGCACCGTGCTGCCTGCTTCAACCTTGATCTCGGAAAGCGTGCCGCTCGCCGGCGACGGAATCTCCGCATCCACCTTGTCGGTAGAAATCTCAAACAGCGGCTCATCCCGCTGCACGTTGTCGCCTACCTTCTTCAGCCACTTGGTGATGGTGCCTTCGAAGATCGACTCACCCATCTGCGGCATCAGTACATCGGTACCGCTGCCCGAAGCCGCGGGCGCGGCTGGAGCAAGCGCTGCCGGGGCAGGCGCAGCAGCCTTCGGCGCTTCCGCCTTCTTCTCTTCTTTCGCCGGCTCCTGTTTCGGTGGCGCAGGCGCTGCCGCAGCAGGGGCGCTCGCTGTCGCGCCACCAGCTTCGCCAATCACGGCCACCACGGTATTGATCTGCACCGTGCTGCCTGCTTCGACTTTGATCTCGGAAAGCGTCCCTGCCGCCGGCGACGGAATCTCCGCGTCCACCTTGTCGGTCGAAATCTCGAACAGCGGTTCATCCCGCTGTACGCTCTCGCCAGGCTTCTTCAGCCACTTCGTGATCGTCCCCTCGAAGATCGACTCGCCCATCTGGGGCATGATGACGTCTGTCGGCATGTTCTCTCTCGCCTTCCCATTCACGCGGCATCCGCCGCTAAATACTCAATCCAACTCGATCATAAGGGCTCGCGGGCCGTCACCAGGCGAGCTGCCTCAATACGCAACTTCAATACGCGACTTCAGTACGCAACCAGCCGCCGCGCCTCGCGCACCACATCTTCCACCTTGGGCAGAAAGGCTTTCTCCAGGGGCGGCGAGAACGGTACTGGCGCATCCATCGAGGTGATACGCACAATCGGCGCATCCAGTGCGTCAAAAGCCTCCTCGTTGATGATGGCCGCAATCTCGCCCGCGATGCCTCCGGTCTTTGTGTCCTCGTGCAGAACGATCACGCGATTCGTCTTCTCCACCGTCGCCGCAATCGCCGCATTGTCCAGCGGCAGCAGCGTACGCAGGTCCAGAATCTCCAGCTCGATGCCTTCCTTCGCCAGAATCTGCGCTGCCTCTTCGGCCACGTAGACCATCGCCGCATAGGTGATCACGGAAACATGCTTGCCTTCGCGATGAATGCGCGCCTTGCCGATCTCGACCGTGTAGTCTTCCGCCGGCAGCTCTTCCTTCACGCGCCGGTACAGATATTTGTGCTCGAAAAACAAAACCGGATTGTTATCACGGATCGCCGACTTGATCAGCCCCTTCGCGTCGCGCGCCGTTGCCGGGCAGATCACCTTCAGTCCCGGCGTGTGCACGTAGAACATCTCCGGATTCTGCGAGTGGAAGGGGCCGCCGCTCACGCCGCCGCCCGAAGGTCCGCGCAGCACCAGCGGCGCTGGCGCGCCCCAGCGGTAATTGCTCTTCGCCAGGATCTGCACAATCTGCGAGTGCGCTGAGCTGATGAAGTCCATGAACTGGAACTCGCCCACTGGCCGCAGTCCGGTCAGCGATGCGCCATAGGCCGCGCTGGCAATCGCCATCTCGGAGATCGGCGTATCCACCACCCGCTCCGTGCCAAAGCGCTGCAGAAAGCCTTCCGTCACCTTGAATGCGCCGCCATACACGCCTACGTCTTCGCCAATCACGAAGACGCGCGGGTCGCGCTCCATTTCTTCCCACAGGCCCTGACGGATCGCCTCTAAATACGTAACTGCTGCCATTGCTGAATTAGTCCTCGCGTTCTTTTTCGGCGCTCGCGCTCTTATTTGTAGTGCGTGGTCGCGCTCGACTCGGCCAGCTTCGCGCTCGCATTCGCATTCTGCACCCGCACCTCGCCGTACTTCAGCGGGATGCCCGCCTCATTGTCGAAGTACACATCCGTCCCCGCGTCCGCCGGGTCGGGCATCGGCGAAGCCTCGGCAAAGGCGCGCTCTTCTTCCATCAGCGTGTCAACATCGGCCTGGATCTTCTTCGCCTCGGCTGCGGTCAGCCACCCACGCTCAATCAGGTACTGCTCCATGCGAAGGATCGGGTCGCGCCGCTTCCAGTACTCCTTCACCTCGGGCGGCACATAAACGGCGGCATCGTGCATGGCGTGGCCCTTCATGCGCATCAGCTTCGCTTCAATCATCGAAGCGCCCTCGCCGCGATAGGCCCTTTGCACCGCTTCGTGCGTCGCGTCGTACACCTGGTTCGCATCCGTGCCGTCCACAATCACGCCCGGTACGCCGTAGCCCAGCGAGCGATCCGCCAGGTCTTTGCAGGCAAACTGCAGCTCCACCGGCGTCGAGTAGGCCCACAGGTTGTGCTCCACAATCAGCACCAGGCCAAGCCGTTGCACCGCCGCGAAGTTGAAGCCCTCATAGGTCGGTCCGGTCGACTGTCCGCCATCGCCGATGTACGCGAGGCACGCAATGTTCTTGCCCTGGATGCGCGCGCCCAATGCCACGCCGGCGCACACGCTGATCGAATCCCCCAGGTGCGAGATCGGCGCAATCACGTTCAGCTTCTTGTAATCGCCATAGTGCGAGCCGCTCTCGCGTCCGCGCGTCGGTGAGCCGCCCTTGGCCATGTACTGCATCATCGTGTCGCGCGGCTTGAAGCCCTTCACGATCATCGAGCCCTGGTTGCGGATCATCGGCCCCAGCCAGTCGTCCTCACCCAGCGCATACGCCGAAGCGACTGAGGTCGCCTCCTGCCCCAGGCTCAGGTACAGGCCGCCGATCACCTTGCTCTGCTTGTACATCCGCTCCAGCGAATCTTCCATCTTCCGGTTCGTCACCATCAGCCGGTAGATATCGATCGACTGCTCGCGCGTCAGGTACTTCGACGGACGCAGAGGTGGCGGAGGCGCGCTCGTATCGCCCACCACCTTGTAGTGGTAGTTGCCATCCTTCCACTCGCCTTCAATGTGGAATGGCAGCTGTTCCAGCCTGTAATCCGGAATGCCATGGGGATTTTTGGTTGGGGGCTGCTGCTGGTGGGGTGTGTTGCTTCCGTTGGAGGACTTCGGTTTCCCGTTTATCGAGGCAGACGACGCCTCAGCGCTCTTCATTTCTGTTTTTCTACTCGCCATCGACAGCGATCCTGGTCGGTCAGTACCGAACTGGTCATTTTATGCCAAAAGCGAGGATGAGGCATCCGCGTCCGGCCCTTCGTTGTCTACAACTCTTGTTCGCAGCGCGATTTACGCCTCCGCGTGCGCGTTCACTCCCACCGGCGTTAACTCCTCCAGTGACTCCAGCCACAGCATCTGCGTCTGGAAGACCTGGCCGAACTGCCGCGCCACCCGCTCCGCCGCCGTCAGGAGCGTCAGGTCCGGTTCCCGGCTCTCCAACTCCAGGCTCGTCACCGCCCGGTCGTCGATCCCGCAGGGCACAATCCAGTCGAAATCCTTCAGGTCGGTCGTCACATTCAGCGCAAATCCGTGGGATGTAACCCCGGCTGACACATGAATCCCGATCGCCGCGATCTTCTTCTCCGCAATCGACCCGCTCGGCTGCGTCCACACCCCGGTCCGTCCCGGCACCCGCATCGCCGCCACGCCGTAATCGGCCATGGTCCGGATCAGCGCCTCCTCCATCTGCCGCACAAAGTCCACCGGCCCCAGCCGCTTGCCCGCCGCCCGCAGCGGTCCCCTCAGGTCAAAAATCGGGTACCCCACCAGCTGGCCCGGCCCGTGGTAGGTCACGTCGCCGCCCCGGTTGGTCTCCACCACCTCCACGCCGCGCGCCCGCAGCGCCTCGTCGTCCAGCAATACGTTCCCCCGGCCCCCGTCTTTTCGCCCCATGGCGCGCCCCAGGGTCAGCACCGGCGGATGCTCCAGCATCACCAGCACATCGCCGATGGCCCCCGCCTTGCGCAGCCCCACCAGCCGCGCCTGCAGCTCCAGCCCCGCGGCATACGGCACCCTTCCGAGATAGACCACCGATACCACCATGCCAGCCAAGCCCTTCCAGGAAACCTGCAGCGGCGCTCAACACCGGACCGCTCACAATTTTTATGAAAAGGGACTAGCCGATTCCGCCCGTCCCTACATCCATTCTGTCACCGGTGGCGCTACCCTCCGGGCGGCAAGGCCGGGCAGTCGAGTCAGCATGACACTTTCGCACTGAGACTTCATGTACTGAGACGTCGAAGAGAGGCCCACTATGACTTCATCGCTGGTCGCATACCTCCGTCACCTGCCCAGGCTCTTCCTAATGCTCTTCGTCGTCACCATCGCCGCCCAGGCCCAGACCGGCCTCTACGTCGAGTACGGCGCCTCCAAGGTCGACGCGCCCAGCAACGACTGGATCTACGGCCCGACCTTCGGCGTGTATCACGACTTCTACTCGGTGCCCTTCGTCCATCTCGGTGCCGACCTGCGCGGCTCCGTTCTCGGCATATCGCAGACCACCACGCTCTACAGCGGCCTCATCGGCCCCCGCGTCTCCCTGCATCCGAAGGTGTTGCCCTTCATGCCCTACCTGGAAGGTCTCGGCGGCGTTGGCCACTACGATTTTGGAGTCAGAGAGGAAAGCAACACGAAGTTCGAATACCAGTTCCTCGCCGGCGTTGACTTCACTGTGTTTCCTCGCCTCGACTGGCGAGTCATCGAGTTCTCCTACGGCGGTCTCAGCGTCTTCAACGGCGACCTCCATCCCAAAACGCTCAGCACCGGCCTCGTCCTTCGCCTTCCCTGAAAATGCCTCTACGGAAGCTTGTCTTCCGTGCCTGGGCTTCTCTCCCAGGACGCCCGTTGCTACGTCCAATCTGCAGTTCGGCGAATGGATGCACCGCGCGAAGTACAATCGGGACTGACCATCACTGCCAGCACGCGGTCACGCTACCCCTTTTGAGTAGAGGCTTTTTTCTGAATGAATAGATTTGCCGCCCGTCGTCCCCGCCTGCACTGCGCCCTTTTCGCCCTGCTCCTCTTCGCGCTCTCCATCCCGGCAGCCCGGGCACAAACCGCTCTCTATGGTCAGTTCAGCGCGGCGCGCTTCAATTCCATCCCCAACACCAATCAATGGGGCTACGGCGGCGGCTTTGGTCTCTACTCCGACTTCTATAAGCTGCCCTTCGCCAAACTCGGCGGAGACATCCGCGTCCAGTGGGTGCGTCCTGCCGACAACATCACGCTCTTCAGCACTCTTCTCGGCCCGCGTCTCGCGTTGCATCCCAAGGTCGTCCCGTTGAACCCGTATGCCGAATTCCTCTTCGGAGCCGGCCACTTCACCTACGGCAACAACTCGCCCAGCACCACCCAGTTCGACTGGCGCGCCCTCGGCGGCGTCGATAAGACCCTGCTCCCTCACCTCGACTGGCGCATCATCGAGGTCTCCTACGGCCAGCTCAACACCTACTCCGGCCGCCTGCGCCCCGTCACCTTCAGCACCGGCATCGTTCTGCGCCTGCACTGAGGAGAAGTAGGCCCTAGCCCTTGCTGCGGTCCGTAAACCGGAAGAACAGCGACTGCTTCGCCACCGGCTCCGCCATGTCCTTGAGCGTTGCAATCTGCGTCTCGGACAGCGGCGTGAACTCGCGCGCGATCTGCACATTCTCCTCAAGCTGCGCGATGTTGTCGCAGCCAATGATCACCGTGCTCACCGGATGCGAGAGCGTGTAGTGCATCGCATCGCGCATGTTCATGACACCCGTACGCGTCGCAATCGCCGAGCCCTCCCACATATGGTGCTGCTTCTCTACCGGCGGCGGCGTCCAGCCCGCCAGCAGCCGGCCGCGCGCCGGCACCTTCATCCCGATAATCCCCATCTGCTTCTCCACCACCAGCGGCAGCAGCTTGTCGGTAAAGCTGTAGATGTGGGGGTCAGCCGCGTTCAGCGCCATCAGGATAGTGTCGAAAGCATGCCCCTCCGCAGCTCCTCTGTGGATCGCATCCATCAGCGCATCCGGACGGTAGTGCCCCGTCACTCCGAGATACCGCACTACCTTCTGCTCGTGCATCTCCACCAGCGCTTCCATCGCGCCGCCCTTGGCAAAAATCGCGTCCACATCCTCCGGCAGTCCGATGTCATGTAACTGCCACAGATCCACATGATCCGTGTTCAGCAACTGCAGCGACCGCTCGATCATTCGCATCGACCCGTCGCGTGTGCGCTCCTTGGTCTTCGTCGCCAGGAACGCCTCGTTGCGACGCGTCTTCATCACGCGGCCAACGTACTGCTCGCTCCACCGCGCCGGCCCGCCGTAGATCGACGATGTGTCGATGTAGTTCACGCCCAGGTCGAGCGCCCGCTCGATGATCGGCACCGCGACATCGACGTTGTCCGGCTTCTCCAGCGCCGCCTGGCCACCCAGGCTGAAGATGCCAACCTTGTATCCGGTCTTGCCCAGGTTGCGCGTAGGCATCGCCGCCATCGTCCGCGGATTCGCCGGCATCGGCCCCAGCGTCGTCGCCGCGCGGGCGGGTACGGCACCTTGCGCCAACAACCCGGCAGCCACAGCGCCGCCAGCCTTCAGAAAATTGCGGCGATCCGCAGAAACACGCGTCGGCTTCATGAGAATTACCTCGCAGACAATCGAATGCGTACGGCGCAATTGTAGTCCTGCGGCAGCAGCCACTCTCGGCACCTACGTCATGTGCGCCTCGCCGATTTCAACTGCAAATCACGGCATCGCTCCGCTAACCTCGAATCCATGCGCGGAGACCGCATCCCCTTCTCCCACCTGCTGCCCATCATCGACCTCGCGCTGCTGGTCGTGTTGGTCTTCGTCCCCATCACCATGACCTCCCTTCATCTTTACGAAGCATCGAAGGGCTCCAGCCAGGTCCAGATTCACAGCGGGCAATTCGAGATGACCCTCCCGCGCGATCAGATCGTGCCTCTCGCCATCCGCATGATGACGGTATCGAAAGCTCACTTGATGATGGCCATCAACCTTCCCGGCATTCTCATCCAGGCCCTCATCTCCCTTCCGTCGATCAAATCGGGGGCCCAAAGCTGGCATCCTCAGGCGCTAACGCTCCAGACCTGGCAGGCCCTGGTCTTCCCGTTCTTTGCTCTCCCCTTCTGGTGGCTCGTCGGCTGCGGCCTCGACAGCATGCTCGGCAAGGAGCGCCTGCACTGGTCGCTACTGCTTACCGGGACATTGCTCTCAGCAACATGCCTGGCGCTCACCGTCGGCTTCCGCCTCGGCATGTCCGTCTCCGAACGCATCGGCGCTGATTGGTTCATCCGCGGCTTCGCGGGCTGGACGATCGCCTTCGCCGTGCTGCCTACTGCCTGGATCATGCAGTCCATCCGGCCGCGCCCTAACGACTGAACATCCAGGGCGCCGTTTCCGCGATTTGTTCGCACATTGACCGGATATAAATTTCGGAGAAGAGGCTATCAACCGATGTCGATAACTCGCGAGCTCTGGATTTCGAATCTGCTGGGCGCTGCATCGAGCATCGCTGACAAGGAAAACCAAGAACGGCGCTGGCTGGCACCCGATGCATTCGCATGGGAATGTCCAGAAGAGTTGATCTATGTGTTGCTCAGCGATTCCAACTTCGATCTCTTCATCGAAGAATTCGGCGATGGATTCACCGATGTTCAGCGTAACCAAGCCCTTCAAACTCAAGAGGCGGATGGATGACTATTGCGAGGCAACTCCCGAACATCTTGATCCGGCGAAAGTTCTGATCGATCCACGATGGGAAGCGATTCGCGAAAGCGCGAGAGGCTTCATCGCAGCATTCCAGGACAAGTGGCCACCGCAGGACACCTAATCCCTGTTCCCTCTACGCAATTGGACATTCCCCCACCAAGATGCAATAAAGGACGCGTCCACACCCACACCGGAGAACCAAATGCGCCGACGCGATTTCCTCTCCTCCGCCGCAGCCGCAGCCGCTCTGCTACCCACTGCCGCTCTCGCCAACACCTTCGCGCCCTCCGCCGAAGCCCCGAGCCCGGCAGCCGCCCCGCACGCCCTGCCGCTCGGCCTGCTCATCTCGCCCGCCGAGGGCCCGGAAGAAACCATCCGCCGCGTTCACGAGCTCGGCATCCCCACCTGCTTCCTCTCGCTCGATGCCTACATCGGCAAGTTCACGCCGCAGCTCGCGACCGAATTCAAAGGCCTGCTCGCGAAGTACAACGTCACCTGCACCACCGTCGAAGTCGTCGGCCCGCCGCCGCTGGTGTGGGACTTCACGCAGGGCCCATCCACCATCGGCCTCGTTCCACCCGCTACCCGCGCCGCCCGCATCGACGCGCTCAAGCAGGCATCGGACTTCGCCAAACTCCTCGGCGTGCGCCAGGTACAGACCCACTGCGGCTTCATTCCGGAAAACCCCACCGACCCTCTCTATAAGGAATCCGTCGTCGCCATCAAAGAGGTGGCGAAGCATTGCGGTGCGAACGGTCAGCGTTTCCTCATGGAGACCGGCCAGGAGACCCCAACCACCATGTCGCGCGCCCTCCGTGATGTTGCCGAGCAGAACCTCGGTGTCGGCCTCGATACCGCCAACCTCATCCTTTATGGCAAAGCCAATCCCGTCGACGCCGTCGCCATCCTCGGCCCGCACGTCCACTCCGTCCACGCCAAGGATGGCCGATGGCCCACCAATCCCGACAAGCTCGGCGAAGAGGTTCTCATCGGCACCGGCCTCGTCGACTTCCGCAAGGTCTTCGCCGGTCTGCGCAAAGCCGGCTACACCGGCGCCATCACGATCGAGCGCGAAACCCACGGCTCTAAGCAGATCGAAGATGTACGCAAAGAAAAGCAGTACCTCGAAAAGGTACTCGCGCAAGTTACATAGACGCCCGGGCCTCTAGTAGGACCGAGTACTGTTGTTCTTTGGGATAGAGCGGATTCGGGAAGGATGTTAGTAGTTAGGCCAGTGCTAGGATGAGCGCGTGGGGGACGTTTCGAAGTTCAAGCAGATAGCGGCAACGACAACCGCATGGATCGCCATTATCCTTGCGTGCTATGTGGTATTCGTCATTCTTAATACTCTGGTTTTGGTGCCCGACAACCCATCTCTGAGTGACTCTCAAAATCTTCGGGCCAAGCTGGAAATTGTTGTGGCCTTCGCTTTCGCCTTCTTTGGACTCGTAATTCTGGCCAGATGGTCCTTTAGAAAAAGTGATCAGTATCGAATTTCAAACCGATCCACTACCGAATGAAATCATCATGAACAGACGCGACTTCATCAAGACCACCACCGCAGCCTCCGGCCTCCTCTTCGTCAAGCCTTCCACCGCCTTCGGCTACCAGGCCAACTCCGCCGTCCGCCTCGGTCTGCTCGGTTGCGGCAACCGCGGCACCGCCGTTGCGACGTCCTTCGTGAAGAACACCCCCGCGCATCTCATCGCGCTCGCCGACATCTTCCCCGACAAGCTCGCCGCAGGGAAGCAGCACTTCGACGAGCTCAACGCCTCCGTCAACAAGCCCGCTATCGACCCGCGCCTCACCTTCCACGGCTACCGCGCCTTCGAAGAGCTCGCCGCATCGAAGGACGTCGACGCGATTCAGATCTCCACCCCACCCTACTTCCACGTCCAGCACCTCGAAGCAGTCGTGGCAGGCGGTAAGCACGCCTACTGCGAAAAGCCCATGGGCGTCGATGTCCCGCAGACGCGCAAAGCCCTCGAAATCGCGAAGCGCGCGCAAGGCAAGGTCAGCGTCGATGTCGGCTTCCAGATCCGCAGCGCGCCCCCATTTGTCGAAATCGTCAAGCGCATCCATGACGGCGACCTCGGCAAACTCGCCAGCATCGCCGCCTACTACAACGCACCCGCCTCCACCTATCCCGACCGACCCGGCATGTCCGCCTACGAGGTCCGCCTCCGCGACTGGCTCTGGGACCGCACCCTCTCCGGCGACATCCTGCTCGAACAAAACATCCACGTCATCGACATCTGCAACTGGGTGCTCGGCGCGCATCCCGTCAAAGCCTTCGCCACCGGCGGCCGCAACGTCCTCACCCACGCCGGCAACATCTGGGACAACTACCAGGTCGACTTCACCTATCCCGACAACGTGCACGTCAGCTTCTCCTCCACGCAATTCGGCGACTTCGGCTTCGATGTCTCCGAGCGCGTCTACGGCGCCGACGGCCTCGCCGAGATGCCCTACTCCGGCCCCCTCCGCATCCTCGGCAAAAATGCATGGACCTGGTCCGATCCCGAAGGCACGCAGCAGCCATCCGAGCCCGCGCGCTTCGCCGCCAACGGCGCCTTCACCGACAACCTCATCCACGCCGATCGCGAGAAGGACCGTGGCTTCATCGAAAGCATCACCAGTGGCCAGTTCCACAACCAGATCGCCGCCGGCGTCGAGAGCGCGCTCGCCTGTATGCTCGGCCGCAAAGCCGCCTACACTGGCCGCGAAACCACCTGGGACGAATTACAGAAGGACCACGACGCCTGGGAGCTGGGCATCGACCTCAAACAATTCAGCTAAGCGTCATGCGACCGCAATATCACTTCCGCAGGTCACCTCAGGGTCTCTGCGCATGGAACGTTCGCCGTCTCGTCGAACTGTCCCGTGATCTGCCCAGCGAGCGAGTTCCGCTATCAGCGATTCGTGAGCTGGATGAACCTTACTGGAACAATGAAGGCACTCGAATGACCTGCCGCCAAGTCGTCGATCATGCGCGGTTGATGCTCGACTGCGATCTAGCCTTCCCATTATTCTTTCGAGCGACGGCCGTGTCATGGATGGCATGCACCGCATCTGCAAAGCTCTGCTCGAGAACCGCACAGAGATTGAGGCAGTTCGCTTCTTTCAGGACCCCGAACCGGACTACATCGGAGTCGACCCCGACGATCTGCCTACGATGAGTAGTCGGGCCATCGCTCCGCCTCCATCCTCCGTACACGCAGGTGTGGTCTAATCTGTGGCGTTAGCGGCCCATTCAAAAGGAGGCCACATGCCGACCATCACCACCAAAGACGGCGTCGAAATCTTCTACAAGGACTGGGGCTCCGGCCAACCCATTGTCTTCAGTCATGGCTGGCCGCTCTCCGCAGATGATTGGGACAATCAGATGTTGTTCTTCCTGGGGCAAGGCTATCGCGTCATCGCTCACGATCGCCGCGGCCACGGACGCTCCACCCAGGTCGCCGACGGCCACGATCTGGACCATTACGCCGATGACCTGGCCGCCCTCACCGCGCATCTCAATTTAAAAGACGCCATCCATATCGGCCATTCCACCGGGGGCGGGGAGGTGACCCGTTATCTGGCGCGGCGTGGCCAAAGCGGAGTCGTCAAGGCAGCGCTGATCAGCGCTGTGCCGCCGCTCATGGTGAAGACCGAGGCCAACCCGCTCGGCCTTCCAAAGTCGGTCTTTGACGATCTGCAGGCGCAGCTCGCCGCCAATCGTTCGCAGTTCTATCGCGCTCTGCCGGAAGGACCCTTTTATGGATACAACCGTCCAGGCGCGAAGCCCTCGGAGGCGATCATTGCAAACTGGTGGCGCCAGGGCATGATGGGTGGCGCCAAGGCGCACTATGACGGCATCGTGGCCTTCTCCCAGACCGACTTCACCGAAGACCTCAAGAAGATCACCATTCCAGTCTTGGTCATGCATAGCGAAGACGACCAGATCGTTCCCTATGTCGCCGCCGGGCCCCTCTCTGCGAAGTTGTTGAAGAACGGCACTCTGAAAACCTACAAAGACTTCCCGCACGGCATGCCGACCACGCACGCAGCGACGATCAATGCGGATCTGTTGGCGTTCCTCAAGGGCTGAAGAGATGGCCTGCTGTCGATACATGGCGGCAGGCCATAAGCGCCAAAGCAACTGAAACGACGCCACAACCACCTCGGCGTCCATGACACGCGAATGTGGCCATGCACCTCGGGTTCATGTGCCTCGGTTATGCTTCCATTCACACCCGGTCACGAAAAAACTCCCTCCGGCTTCACCCACAACACCCGACATAGGAGACTGCAATGCCTCTGCCCACAGACGAAAAGCTCCTCGCCCTCAGCGACAACATCCTCAAGCAATTTGACCTCATCTTCGGCCTCAACCCCGGCTTCCGCCCCGTACACGCCAAGGGCCTCATGCTCAGCGGCACCTTCACCCCCGCCGCGTCTGCAAAGGATCTCACCCGCGCCCAGCACATCACGCGCCCATCCACGCCCGTCGTCGTCCGTTTTTCCAACTCCACCGGCGTCCCGCTCATCCCGGACACCGATCCCAACGCCAGCCCGCGCGGCATTGCCATCCGCTTCGAACTCGCACCGCACGTCCACACCGACATCATCGCCCATTCCACCGACGGCTTTCCCACCCACACCGGCGACGAATTCCTCGAGTTTGTTCGCGCCCTCGCCTCCAGCGATCCCGCGAACCTCAAAGGCTCGCCGCTCGAAGCCTTCCTCGGCTCGCACCCGGCAGCGCTCGCCTTCGTGCAGGCGCCCAAACCCAATCCTTCCAGCTTCGCGCGCGAGAGCTACTTCGGCGTCACCGCCATGCACTTCACCAATCCGCAGGGAAAAGGTCGCTACGGCCGTTACAGAATCCTGCCCGCTGCCGGCAACGATTTCCTCGACGACACAGCCGCCAAAGCGAAGGCGCCCAACTACCTCTTCGACGAGCTGCCCGAGCGCCTCGCGAAGGGCCCCATCACCTTCCGCATCGTCGTCCAGCTTGCGGAAGACGGTGACACCGTCGACAACTCCACCATCCATTGGCCCGAGACGCGCCCCATCGTCGACTTCGGCACCTTCACCCTCAACGCCGTCGTCCCCGACAACGCCGCCGAGCAGAAGCAGATCATCTTCGACCCCATCCCACGCCTCGATGGCATCGAGCCCTCCGACGACCCGCTGCTCGAGCTGCGCGCCGCCATCTACCTGATCAGCGGCCGCCGTCGCAGGTCTGCATAACGCAAAAGCGGCAGCCATCTCGGGCTGCCGCTTTCTCACACTTCCGTGGTCATGCAGGCATTACGCTGCTCGTAACGGCTTCACCTTAATCCGCTTCCGGCTCGCCTCCCACAGATCGCGTTGATTCTGCAGCCGCAGCCAGAATGCGGGATCTGTATTGAAAGCCGATCCAATCCGGATCGCCATCTCCGCGGAGATGCCAGCTTTCCCATTCAGCACACGGGACAGAGCGATCCGTGTCACACCAAGATGGGCTGCCACTGCGGTCACCGTACGGCCTTCCATATAGTTAGCCAGAATTTCTCCGGGATGGGATGGATTGTGCATGATGGCCATAATGTCCTCCGGTGCTTAGTGATAATCCTGATAATCCACGAGGATCGCGTCTTCGCCCTCGAACCGGAACGTGAGTCGCCAATTCGCGTTGACGACTACCGCGAAGTGTCCTGCCAGATCACCCTTGAGCGGATGCCAGCCCCATGTCGGCACATTCGTCTCTTCCGGCCTGAGCGCTACATTCAGCGCCGTGAGCTGTTGTCGCAGAATTCTCTCGTGCTTCGGCTGAATGCCTGCCTTCGATCCTGTCTCGAAAAACTTCTTCAGGCCCTTGTGCTCGAAGCTCTTGATCACAGGTGAGTAGCGTATAGTATCACTACTCACATGGTCAAAGAAAAGCCCAAATGTCCATATGTCGCTTTTGAGGTGTGGGATCGCATCACCAACGATCTCGGATACTGCCGCATCGAGTTCACGCTGTTTCGCCTCCGCTTTCGGCCATTGTCTGTAGCGGATCTATCCTTGGCAGCACATCCCCCACCGCCAAAACCTCATCTCTCCCCAGTAGCCTTGGTTTCGAGATAGGGTCCACAACAGGAGCCATCATGTTCCGCAAGTCGAATGACGCAAGCCGAAAACGCGGTCAGGAAAAGCAGCCAGAGAAGAAGCGCAGGAAGGGCAGCGGGACCAACCTTTTTGGCGGCTTGGCCGCCGGCTTTGTAGGAGGCATCGTCGCCACCTGGGTGCTCGACAAATATCAGCAGGGCGCCCTCGAAGTCACCCGCCGCGTCGAAGGTGCCGTGGGCGCGGGCCCGGTGCTCAGCCGCTATCAGGAAAACCAGATGCTCGGCCAGCAGCGGGCACACGCGGAGACGGCGGACCGCCTCGCCAAGTCCACTCGGGGCAAAGGCCTCAGCCGCAGGCAGCGGCGTGACGCAGTCCCCATCGTTCACTACGCGGTGGGCGCGCTTGCCGGCGGCGCCTATGGCCTCGCAGCAGAGCTCATCCCTGCCGTGCGTGCTGGTTACGGCACCGGCTATGCCAGCCTTCTCTTCATGGGCGGCTCGCAGTCGCTGCTTCCCGGCTTCGGCTTCGGCGTTCTCAACAGCCGCGCAGCCACTCAGGGCGACGGCCTCTCCGGACACATCGTCTACGGCGCCACGCTCGAAGTCACCCGCCGCATCCTGCGCCGGTTTCTATAGTTCACATCTCGCGTCCTCGTCTGCTGCTGGATGATGTGGGATTTCAAGTAGCGACAGATGACTGGGTGACCCCATCGTGAGCGAACGAAGGATGGATTCTCCGATCTTTCCTGAAGTGGGATGCATGTGAAATCGCGCAGCAAAAAGTTGCCAAATACCCCTGCCGGATTTCTTACAATAGAAATTGAGGAATAGAGACCGCCTCCTCCGGGTCCGGCCCGTCGCTACCGCCGTAAGTCCTTTGGTTGGACATATTTAGACGTAAACCCAATGGAATGACATTTTTAGCCCTCGGCAGAGGGTCTAACCCGGATTTCTCACCACAGCTGATATGTCACCGGATTTGAGTGTTTGGCGCGATGGTTTGTGTGATTTTGGTGATCGGTTTTGTCTGCCAAGTCAGCTTCTTTTGTTTGAAGGCCTATTTGGAGCAA
>Ga0193743_1000391_pt1 | contig 34844 bp, 27 predicted proteins | sample L2c2metaG_FD_143038 | JGI IMG/M metagenome (GOLD analysis project Ga0193743, IMG submission 143038) | Soil microbial communities from a riparian zone of the East river system, Colorado, United States - L2c2 | ecosystem: Environmental > Terrestrial > Soil > Riparian zone | place: USA: East River... | reverse complement strand
GTGGTAGGCCTTCATCCACATCATCGACTCGATGTTCAACCAGCACGCCAAATGGTTGAAAGCCTGCCACAAACTGCCTTGGCGCAAGCCCATCGCCTCGCTCAACTACCTGCTCACCTCGCACGTCTGGCGGCAGGACCATAACGGCTTCTCCCACCAGGACCCCGGCTTCATCGACCATGTCGCCAACAAGAAGGCCGACACTGTCCGCATCTATCTCCCGCCGGATGCCAACTGCCTGCTCTCGGTCGCCGACCACTGCCTCCGCTCGCGCAACTACATCAACCTCACCATCTGCGGCAAGCAGCCTGCGCCGCAGTGGCTCTCCATTGAAGCCGCCGTGCAGCATTGCATCGCCGGCGTCGGCGAATGGAAGTGGGCCTCAAATTCGGATGATCCGGAAGTCGTCATGGCCTGCGCAGGCGATGTCCCCACGCTCGAAACAATGGCCGCCGTCACCGTTCTGCGCGATTGGGCGCCCGATCTGCGCGTGCGCGTCGTCAATGTCGTCGATCTCTTTACACTTGAAACCTTCGACCAGCATCCACATGGCATTGAAGAGGAGGCCTTCGACCGTCTTTTCACGGTGGATAAGCCAGTCATCTTCGCCTTTCACGGCTATCCCAACGTCGTCCACAAACTCATCTACAAGCGGCACAACCATGACGGCTTCCACATCCACGGCTACAAGGAGGAAGGCACGACCACCACGCCCTTCGACATGACCGTGCTCAATGGCCTCGATCGCTACACCCTCGCACTCGACGCCGTGAAATATGTCCCGCGTCTCCAGGACCGCTTCCCGGAATTCGAGCAACGCCACTCCGAGCTCATGCAGAAGCACAAACTCTACGTCTCTGAGCACGGTGAAGACATGCCGGAAGTCCGCGACTGGAAATGGTCACCGAGGTCGTAGCAAATCAGCGAAAGCGGCGGGCACTATAAAGCCGGATGACTCAGCATAAGTACCGCCGCTTCGACGCGTAATCCGGTCGCAGGATATTTGCCCCTCACGCGCTCACAGGCGGAAGGCCTTCCACGGCACGCTGCCATATTCACCCATGTCGGCTGTGCCGGCCAGGCGGTCACCTGTATTGGTGCCAAGGAAAGTCCAACGCACCTCATATCCACTGGTCTGCATGGTGCCTTTCAGCTTGATCTGGTTCGCCTGCACTTTTCCGCTCAGCGAAGCCGTATAGATCTCTCCATACAGCATGCCTTCGATCTCTTCGCCGTTTTGCTTCAACTCAAAGCGCTGCGTTCCGGTGCCACACAGGTAGTCAATCAGCACCACCCAGGTTCCACCGAGCTGCGCTGTCTGGCCCTGTGGAATCACCGGGTTTTGATAGTTGCCCGGCTTCGTCAAGCCCTCATAGATCGCGTTGGCAACAATCTCAGCCTCACCCGGCGCCATCATGTAGGGCATGATCGTCACAGCACTCGCCATGCGATCAGGCCGCGTGCCTGTGCCGCCGCCGATCATGATGCGAGGCGTGCCTGCATCCAATTTTGCTTCCAGTTCTGTGCCAGTAATCTTCAGCGCGTTCGCATCCCAGTGCACGCGCAACTCCGGACTCCGGTTGGAAAGATCCTCGGGTTGGAGAATCTCCGTTGTGACGGAAGGCAGACCCTTCACCCGATTGGCGATCGTGTCGAGCCAGCTCTGCCACTCCTTCCATTCCGCCGCGTGGTCGCGTTTGTACCACTGCCGAACCGCCGCGAGCATCCCCATGATCTCTTCTTTGCCGACCTTATAGCCGCGTCCGTAGTTATGGTGAGGCGCAGCCTGAAACCATGCCGCATGGATCAGTGCAGGATCGCCGAGAAGCACGCCGGCAGCCTGCGGCCCGCGCATGCATTTGCCTCCCGAGTAGCCCACCAGCGAGGCCCCCGCCTGAATATGGATATTCGGCGATAGAGGCTCCTCCGCGGCGGCATCTACAAACACCGGCGTACCCTTCGCTTTGGCGATGCGACAGATATTCGCGATGGACAGGGGCCCCTTCCCCGCCTCCGGGCTGGACATGACATAGATCATGGCGACCTGCGCGGTCAGCGCGTCCTCCAGTTGCTCGGCCGTTTGCACCTCAACAACCTCCGCGCCAGTCGTCCGCACGCCAAAGTCATAGGGATTCCGTGAGTGCTTCGGAATAATGACCTTCGTCTTTTCGCGGACATAGGGGAGCGCCTGACATTTTTCAATATCCGCGCCTGCCGTACACGCCAGAGTGGCCAGCGCAATGGCCGCTTCGCAGCCAGTCGTTACAACAGCGCTCGGTGCGCCCATCAGCGACGCGATCTCTTTCCCCACCGCTGCCATCAGCTCGTCCAACTGCACGTAGTAAAACGATGCTTCATACATGGCCCGCTTCACCTCTGGCAGTGAGAGCGAGCCGGTGATGATAGTGTAGGTGCCACGCGCATTCAAAATATTGCGCACACCAATCTCAGTGAATAGGTTCTGCTTCTCTAAACCATTCAATTGCGGAAAGCCCGCAGGAGCCTTCGTCCCCTCTGTGTCATCGTGAGAGAGAGGCAGAGCAGCCAGAGGAAGCGCGGAGCTTGTGAGGCCGAGGGCCGAGAAAGCTCCGGAAGCCTGCAGCATTCGTCGACGTGTGATGTGCGTGTTGCGATCCAGCGGCTGCATGCATCTCCTTGTGACCTGATCCGGAATAACAAACGTTGGTCTACTCGAAATTACGCAAAGCAGACCGCTGGAAAAGCGGGCGTCAGATATAAGCAATCACATCGATTTCGACCAGCGAGTTACCCGGAACACCGCCCATGGGCGCGATGGTTGTGCGCACAGGCGGCATATCTCCGAAGCGGCCTTTATACGCCTCGTTCATGCCGGCATAGTCTTTGATGTCGTTGAGATATACGTTGACCTTCAGCACCTTATCCATGGAGGAGCCCGCCGCTTTCAAATTCTGTTCAAGCTCATCCAGCACGTTCTTGGTCGCTTCCTGAATGGTGCCCGGCTTGTGATAGCCCACTCCGGCCAGAAAGAGCATATTGCCGTAGGAGATCGCGGCATTGAACAAGGGCGCCGGCTCACCTGCTTTGCGATTCGCTCCATATCCGTAGTTTTTCTTCTGTGGCGTTTCGGTTTTCTGCGCAACCGCGTCTGCGGCTGTCAGGGTTGCCGCGCCGGCTGCAAGTGCCGCGCCCTTCAGCATGGACCGTCGTGTCTTCTTCTCCATTGTTACTTCCCTCGCTTTCCTAAAGTTGCATGTGGCAGTTCTATCCTCGAGCCCGGCTCAATACTGAGCGCAGCCTCGACGCTACGATACGTTCCTCTCCATCTCCGAGCATCCATGTCGAAAGAATGATGGAATTTGGTGTGCCCATCAGACCTCTTCCGTCGGTTCCGGTCGCCGGATTAAGTTCGATAGACGGCGTACCGTTTCGTAACTTTTCCGCCACCTCGAGTGGCGTAATACCGAGCTGCTTCGGGTCAATGTCGATGATGAGATGAGGCACATGGTTTGCGATTGGTGGCGTGATAACGCGCGTCTTTACAGAGGGAATCTTTTCGACCGCACGCTGGATCACGGCAGTACTGCGTAGAAACTCCGCCTCCATGCCTTCGTTGCTTTGCTCAAGCAGCCAGTCGACCGCTGCCACCATGCCAACGATCTGCTCTTTTGCCACCTTCATCCCGCGCCCGACCGCGTCGCTGTTCGGATTGTCATTCTGCGCTGCCAACTCGATGAGATCTTTGCGGCCCAGCAAAAGCCCGGCATTCTGCGGACCGCGAATCCCCTTGCCACCGGAAAAACACACCAGATCAAAACCCATGCCGGTATATTTCCAGAGGTTTTCGATCGGCGGCATGTCCGCGGCAGCGTCCAGGTGACATGGCACCCCATGCTCATGCGCAACGGCAAGCCATTGTTCCTGGCAGATCTCGCCGCCTTCCGCCGCATTAAAGAAGTTCGTCATCACCGTGCGCTCGCTGAGTGCCGCGCGGTAATCGTCAACAGTGACGACCTCCTTGATCGCAACATTGCAGAGCTGCATCGCGTGGTCATACTCATAGCGGTGCGCCTTCTGCACTACGACTTCGTTTTTGCGACCAGCAACGCCGCCGGGAATCTCTTCCGGCCGAAGTCCATTGGCCTTGGCGATACAGGCAGCCGTTGCCAGCGTGAGAGCAGCCGACGCGCCACAGCTCACAAGTGCTGCCTCGCAACGGAGTTTGCGCGCCAGATATTCGCCGGAGGCCTTCTGCAAATCCTTCAGCCGCACTGGATGGTATGCCGCCCGTTCGACCGCCCTCCGCACTGAAGGCGGCATCACTGCCGCGGTCAGGTAAGTGTAAGTGCCGGCCGCGTTGATGATGGGCTGCACACCTAACTTTGCGTAGTAGTCTTCGCCTGTCGGGGGTGCGGCGGCGGATGCACGGAATGGGATTGCGGCAGCCAGAGCGGCGGCAGGACCGCAGCCAAGAAACCTGCGGCGCGACAACGCAACTCGTCTTCCGCTCGTCAACGCGTGCTCCTTCGCTACTCCAGAGTGGTCAAGCGAGCGACATCCGCTCACTCAACCCAATTCAGATTCTTCCAAACTTCTGCACCGCTTCCACGATCGATCGATATTTCTCAATGAACGGATACATTGAGTGTTCGGAGTTGTCGAGCGCCTGCGCCTTGATCAGAACCTCCGCGGCACGCGCCCTTGGAACCACCACGACTCCATCCTGGTCCGCCACGATAATATCGCCGGGATCGACCTTGACTCCGTCGCACACGATTGGGATATCTGCACCTGCGAAGCGGTAGTGCCCCACAGAGGTGGAAGGCACAGGTCCCAGGGCGTACACCGGAAACTGCACTCGCTTAAGCTGGGGAATATCGCGTACGCCGCCATCAACCACTGCGCCAGCGTAACCACGCGCCGCCATAGCTGTCCCCATCAGGCCGCCCATTCCGGCAATGTCCGCGCCATCCTGCACCGTCATGACGTAGACCGAGCCATTCCCACCGCTATCGATCGCCTTGAGCATCCCGGTCAGCGCGCCGGGATCGCTGTTCTCTTCGCGCTTCAAGAGAACGGTAACGGCGGTGCCGGCAAACTTCGTCGGAAAGATAGCCTGCATGCGGTGTGACATATAGCGCTTCTCGTGCAGCAACTGCTCCATTGCATCGGACACGGACGCCGCCTCGACATGACGATATGCATCGACCATCTGCTGCGGATGCGCCGTGTAATCCGCGGCGGTCATCGGCATGTCGGCCCAACCCGCGATGCCGGCAGCACCGGCTATCCCCGCGGCACAGATGGTAAGAAGAAGCCGCAGACTCCGTCTCGTCGTCACGCATATTCCTCGCTATCTCAGGAGTTCACTGGGAAAAGCTTATGCCGTAAGAGCGATCCGTGCACGCCGAATTGCGTCTGGGATGCCGCACGCCGTTCGAAACCGTGACCTGCCACTCACTGCGACAGCCGGACGCCGTCTTCATTTGCATACTCTGGATCGTGCCGAAGTTGTTCCGTCTATCGTGGAGTGCCCATTGCAAAACAGGGATTCAGAATTGTCATCGGGCAGAAAGCGTGATTTGTTCTAGGACATGCGCCCTAGATTGTCTGGCAGAACCTATTCCAGATGAACCAGTCCGCGTTGCAGCGCGAAGATGGTCGCCTGCGTCCGGTCTCGTGCTCCCATCTTCTCCAGCACAGCGCTCACATGGATCCGTACGGTCTTTTCCGAGATGTGCAGATGCTCCGCGATCTCCCGGTTGGAACGGCCCTGGGTGATGCAGGTGAGAACCTCCGTCTCGCGCGGCGTCAGATCGGTGACCGAGGTGCGTTCTGCCAGCCTGTCTAATGCGGTACGTGGCAGGTAGCGAAGATCCCTATGCACTGTGGTGATGGCATCGATCAATTCCTGACCGCTTGCATCCTTTGTGAGATAGCCCGCTGCTCCACTGCGTACCGCGCGATACACATCCTCACTCCCCTGATAGTTCGACAGGACGACGACACGCGCGTCGGCGAACTCGCGGCGCAGTCGTGTCAACACGTCAAATCCGCTCGTACCCGGCAGGCGCAAATCCAACAGCATGACATCGGGACGCAGTGTCCGGTACATCGCAAGCCCCTGCTCGCCGTCCCCTGCCTCTCCGATCACACAGATTTGCGAGTGACCCGCAAGTACGGAGCGGAGAGCGATGCGCGCCAGAAAGTGGTCCTCCACCAGCAGAACGGTAATGCTGTCTACAGGCCGATCCATTGCACTACCTCTTCTTTCTTCACGTTTCGATTGGCATTCCGGGTCAGGTAGATTGCATCGAAGGGAACGGTCGTTTCTACTTCGGTACCGGAAATATCGCTGTGCAGGCGAAGCGTGCCGCCCACTTTTCGTGCGCGCTCCTGCATCACCGCGATTCCGAAATGTCCTGTCCGCGCTGCCGCCTCATCGACATGAAACCCGCGGCCGTCGTCGCGGATCAAAAGGCGTAGAGCGTCAGTTTCGTAGATCAGCTGAATATGGATCGTCTTGGCCAGGGAATGCCGCAGGGCATTGCGCACGGCTTCCTGCGCTATCCGCGCCAGATGATGTACCGAGCCCGGCGGTAATGACACTTCCTCGCCTTCCATCGCGAATTGAAGCGCGCATGTCTCCCCATGATGGTTCTCCTCCAGCATGCGCAGCAGCGCCTTTGACAGGGAGCTCGTGACCTCCTCAGTCTCGCGCAGATCGTAGATAATTCGTCGCGCCTCCGCCTGACATAGCAGCACCATGCTGCGCGCCAATTCGCAGGATTTCGCTGCCGGGCTCTGCGCTTCATCGCTATCGCGAAACAGATTCATCGTCGCTTCCAATTGCCAAGAGATCGCCGAAAAACCCGCCATCAACGTGTCGTGGCACTCCTGCGCAATGCGATTCCGCTCTTCGAGCACAATGCCCATGCTGCCTTTTACGCGTTGCACGCGCTGCTGCATACGCAAACGGATGAGGATCCCGAGCAGAATGGCAAGCAGCAGAATCGCGAGCATTCGCGCCCACCAGCTCTCGAAAAATGGCAACGCTTGCAACACCAGTGACTGCATGGCCGGCTCGTGGCACGCGCGTACGGCGCGAAACCCGCCGCGGATAGAACCATTGTCAGACGCATGGGCGGCTGCCTGGCTAGCGCCCAGCAAAGCACACAAGAGCAGCGGGCCATACGATCCGCAGACACCAGCGCGCCGGTGTCTGCCAAAGGGCGACATCGCTTGATCTGGTCTGTCCAACACCGAGTGAGCCATGTGTCAGATGCCGTCACCCGTGCCGGATTCAAGCTGCAAAGGCTGTTCCGGGTGGACGAACAGCCAGCACACCGCTGCAGCAATAGCGAAGAACGCCGCCAGACCGAAAGCGCTGGTCCAGCCTGCACGTTTGGCAATCCACGGAGTCAGCGACGCAGTCACCGCGCCCCCAATCTGGCCGCCCATGTTCACAATGCTGGAGAACAAACCGGAGGACCGTCCTGCGAGATCTACCGAAACCGACCAGAAGGAGCTCTGCGACAAGTACAACGCCCCTGCGCCGGCCGCGAGAATCAGTACGGCGGTTCCTGCACTGCGCGCCTGCGAACCAAGCACCAGGAAGATCGCTGTCGCTGCAAGCGCAACTGCCGCCAGTCCGCAACGGCCCGCGCGCAGTCCCGAGCGGCTCGTGATCCAATCGCTGAGCGCCCCGCCCACCAGACAACAGATGGTCATGGAAATCAAAGGCACCATGGTGAACAAGGCGCTGGTCTTCAAATTCACGCCGCGCGCCTGCGCCAAATAAAGGAAGAACCAGCTAAAGAATATCCAGGCGATATAGCCGAAGCTGAAGTAGCCCATCATGAGAGCGAGCAGATCGCGCCTTTGAAAAAACTTCAGCCCTGAGATGCGCCTTTTTGCGGATGAATCCGCCGCCTTCGCCGTGGTTTGCAGCTTGTGAAGTTGGCGTACGGGCACATCCCGGCTCTCCGCCAGCTCTTCATCGCGAACCAACGGATGCTCTTCCGGCAGGTCGCGCGCGATGAACCACCATGCAATGCCAACAGCAAGGCCCAGCCCCGCGCTGAACCAGAAGGCCGCTCTCCAGCCATAGTGTGTGATCAACCAGTTGAGCAGCGGCGGCGTCAATCCACTCCCTGCGCCGACACCGGCAAAGATCAAGCCGTTGATAAAGCCGCGTTCTCGGAACGGCACCCATTGCGCCACAAACTGGTTGGCCGCCGGATAGATAATCGCTTCGCCTGCTCCCAGCAGAAAGCGAATACTGATGAGCCAGCTCACCGCATAAGCCATCGTCGGCGGCAGTGCCGCGGTGCATGCTGTCGTCACGCCCCACCAGATCGCCCCCAGGGTTAGCGCGCGCCGCGGCCCCCAGCGTGTCGCCAGCCATCCCGCCGGCACCTGGAAGATGGCATAGCCCACAAGAAACGCGCTGAAGATGCCGCCCAGCTTCTGGTCTCCCAGGCCATACTCCCGGCTCATCTGGAGGCCCGCGATGGAGATATTGGTGCGATCCAGAAATGCCACGCCGCTGAGCACGAAAAGCCAGAAGGCCAGCAGATAGCGCACACGGAACCACGATCGACGCGGGGGGCTCACCGCTCGCTGATCTTGTTGCTTGGGCACCCGCAGATCCGCAAAACTCACTTCGATGCTCCGTCCATCATTGTTCTCACATGCTAGGAGCAAGGTCACTTTCGCGCTAGACCTACTCCGTTCTAGGGCAAATAGCCTAGAAAAAATGAGGATAAACTGCAGATGCCCGGTCGTGCCGCTCGCTCTAGAACTGTGTCTGCCATAATGCGTGCGAAGCGCAGCATTGCAAATTCATCAAGGATGCCCATCATGTCATCGTTTGTCCGGCCCACTCGCCATGTTGCATCGCTCATTTTCGGAAGCATACTCTGCGCTGCCACGCTCTTTGCGCAGGAAGGTCGGCACGCTCCGCTTCCGCCGAGCCCATTCAAGTACGATCTCGTGCTTTCAGGCGGCCACGTTCTGGATGCAAAGAATCACCGCGACGCCATCATGGATGTTGCCGTCAAGGACGGAAAAATCGCTGCCGTCGCACCGCACATCGCACCTGCAGATGCGATCAAGACCGTCCATCTTCATGGGATCTACCTCACTCCGGGCCTCATCGATATCCACGTGCATGTCTATGCCGGAACAGGAGAGAAAGACTCCTACGCCGGTGATAACAGCGTCTATCCGGATGGCTTTACCTTTCGCAACGGAGTCACCACGGTCGCCGATGCGGGTTGCTCCGGATGGCGAAACTTCGAAGATTTCAAGCAGCGAGTGATCGATCGTTCGCAGACCCGGGTACTGGCTTTCCTCAACATCGTCGGGTCGGGCATGAGGGGCGCTCACTACGAAAACAACACCGACGATATGGATGGCCGTGCCACCGCGGCCATGCTCCAGAAATACCCGGATGTGCTCGTCGGAATCAAAAGCGCGCACTACGCTGGGCACGGCTGGAAACCGTTTGAGCAGGCTGTGCTCGCCGGGACCATTGCGAATCGTCCCGTCATGATCGACTTCGGCGAGAACGGAACGGAGCGTCCCCTGCTCACGCTGCTGTCTAAAATTCTGCGGCCCGGCGACATCTACACCCACATGTACTCAGGGCTGCGCGGGGAACAGGACCCGCAGACGCTGGGGCCGAGTCAGGCCATGCTCGTCGGACGCAAACGTGGCATCTACTTCGACGTAGGCCATGGCGGCGGCAGCTTCAACTGGTCGCTCGCTGTACCCATGATGAAGGATGGCTTTCAGCCAGATTCCATCTCCACCGATCTGCACATTACCAGCATGAATGCCGGCATGAAAGACATGCTGAACGTTGCCGACAAAATGCTGGCGCTGGGCCAGACGGTGCCGCAGGTATTCGAGGAGATGACGGCAGCGCCCGCTCATGAGATTCGTCACGACGAGCTTGGCAACCTCTCCGTTGGCGCGCCGGCCGATCTCGCCGCGTTCAGCATCGATCACGGAAAGTTCGGCTTCGTGGACATGAACAACCAGCGCAAGGATGGCACCGCCAAGATCGTGTGCCAGTTGACTATCCGCGGAGGCAAGGTAGTCTATGACCTCAATGGAATCAGTTCGGATGTGTGGAATGGTCAGCCGACGAGCGACTACAAGTTGGCACGCTACTGGACAACCATGACGACGCGCGTCGACAGCAAAAATGCGCCCTCCGCGAATGGTGCAAGGTCGCATTAGTACCGCAGGATGAATCACCGCTATTCTGGAACTCCCTTTGGCAGCAGTTAGCGTGGTTGCCTCTCACTCCCTGTGACTGGGGTAGATATGGATATCTCGGTAAATCGGCAGGACCCGCGGTACGAGCCCCTGCTGCGAGGACACAACCTGCGCTTTCCCGAGAGTGCCTCCGTCGCGCCGGCTCGGATCGTGATCTGCACCACTCCGGCCGAGGCTCGTCAGGCGCTGCAGAAGGCCGTTCATGATGGAGTCCGCCCCACCATTCGTTCCGGTGGCCACTGCTATGAAAATTTCACGGCAAACAATCCTGGTGGTGTCCTCCTCGATCTGTCGCTGCTGAATACCGTAGATACCGATCCATCGACGGGGGAATATTGCGTGGCGCCCGGCGCTGTTCTGGGAGATGTCTATCAGTCCCTTTACAAGCGCTATGGACTGACGTTGCCGGCCGGCAGTTGCTATTCCGTAGGCGCAGGTGGCCACATCTCCGGAGGAGGCTATGGCTTGCTCTCGCGCCTGCACGGACTATCGTCAGACTGGTTAGCGGCAGTCGATATCCTGACCGTCGATGCCTCAGGCCAGGTGTCGGAACGCCGCATCGACCGAAAGAACGACCCGGATTTATTTCGCGCCTGCTGTGGCGCAGGCGGAGCCGGTTTTGGGCTCATCACCGCCTTCCGCTTCAAACATCTGCCTGTCGCTCCACGGGAGGTGGTCGAGGTCGGTCTGCACTTCCCCTGGGAGACAATGACCGAGGATCAATTCACTGCTCTGCTGACGACCTTTGGAGACTACTGGACGACGCGGGGACGCGATCGGGACACGTGGGGCCTCTTCGCTCTTCTCGAAGTGAGCTCCCGACAACAACCCCGTGCCCGGCTGGGTTTGCACGTGCAATTCTGCCAGCCTGACGGCAAAGTGGAGGATCTCTCCGTCTTACGCGAGTTCCTGGCAACGTTTGACAGATTCGATCCCATCCTCTTCTCCTCCCCGCGTGACGAGTTTAGAAATCCCGTTGCAAAACAATCAGGGCACCAGCCCGCGTCGGCCACGTTGCAACCCGTGCGCATACCCTGGCTGGAGTCAGCCATCTCCGATCGCAGCGGCGGTGGCGGGGCGCGCGCCAAATACAAATCCGCGTACATGAAACGCACCTTCGTTCCCGCAGAGGCGCAGGCCATCTACCGCTTCTATTCGGGTGACAGCATCGCCGCCCGCTCTTCAGTTGTCTCGATTGATTCCTATGGCGGAGCAGTAAATCGCCCCGAGCTTGCCGCCGAGACCGCCATTGCCCAGCGCAGTTCCATCATGAAGCTGCAATGGCAGTGTTATTGGCTCGACCCCGCAGAAGATGCGCAGCACCTGCGTGAGCTCGATGCCTTCTATACCTCTGTCTATACCGGCGCGCACGTGGACGCTCATCACCAGGGAACACCCTGGGGTGATGCCTACGAGGGTTGTTATATGAACTACGCTGACGTCGATATGCTTCGATATCCATATTGGCCGGAGCTTTTTTATGGCCGCGACGGCTTATACGATTTCCTGCAGAAGACCAAGCACACATACGATCCGAACAACATCTTTCACCACGCTATGAGCATCCGCCCTGCATAGAGTCACAAGATCGGAGGTGGCTATGAATGAGAAATCTACCGAAGTGCAGCCGAATGAAACTACGCCGGCATTGCCGCCTCCAGTAAGCCGGAGAAAATTCCTCGCCGGCGCCGCTGCCTGCGCCGCTGCTGGCCCCACGCTCCTGCGCGCGGCTGTTCGTCCATCCAACTCGCAGACCATGCTGCATGTCGCCTCGCACAATGGAAAGAATGGATATGTCCATACCTATACGCTGACATCCGGCGAGTGCAAGCTTCTCGGCGCCACTGCCGTCGATTCGTGTGCCGCACTTGCCCCACATCCTCTACTTCCGGTGCTCTATCTCGCACGTGATTGCCCTCAATGGGAAGGTCTGCCGCGTGGCGTTATCGAGACATATGCCGTCGCACGCGGTATGCGCCCGCTGCGGCTTCTTGCACGGACGCCCATGGCGCTCTCTGCAACCGGTCCTCGGTCGCTTGCCGTCTCGTCATGCGGCCAGCATCTTCTTGTTTCATCATCCACGGGTGGAGCGTGGAATGCCTTCGCCCTCGATCGCGGCGGTATGCCTGTTGGTGTCGCCATCGCCCGCAAAGAGACGGGAGCTATGCTGCACTCGCATACCGTCTCGCTGCCAACTCCGCACGGGCTGGTCTTTTCGCCTCATGCAGCGTTCGCCATAGGCATCGATCCAGGCAGCGGACGTATGACACTTCTGCAGCCTTCGTCAGAACAGCTTGTAGCGCCTGCCCGCTACCAAACGTCTCGCGGGTTCACTTCCGCATCTCCAGTGTGGACAGGCGATGGCAGATACGTCATCGCCGCGGATGCGCGCAACGGCGCTTCCCTTTCCATCTATGAAATAAACTTCATGTCAGCCGATGGAAGCAACGCCGACATCCGCCCGCTTGGGACAACTCCGACGGCCACGCCGGTGACAACGTTAGCGGCGCATCCCACACATCCCGCCGTGTTCACATCCCGTCGCCAGGGGAGCGGCAGCCGGTTGGAGCTTTGGAAAATACACGGCTCAGATTTGCGGCTCGCATGCGACACCTGGTTGTCCAGTTCTGTTGTCGCACTCGCGGAGCACGCCGGCGGTCTTTGGGCGGCCTCACACGATCGCCTGATCTGTTTGCCCGTTGAAGATTTGCGCAGCCCGCATGCATTCGAACTCCCTCTACCGACGCGCGGAGTTCATGCAGTCGTCGCGCAGAATTTGATCGCACTCTAGAAGTAGCCGGCCAATCAGCACAATCAGGGCGGGAACCGCCGTGTCGTCGACAATCTCGAATTCGCCACTTCGCTAAAAAGGGGACCCTAATCTCAGCGCGTCACGTCGCGGAGTGCTCGATCACCTGAACTTACTTCTCGCGGTGGGGTTGTCCGGGTTGTCTCGGATACATGCTAAAAGCATATTTATCGTGCCCGAAAGATCGAGATATCGTGCAAAGTCCATCATGGGATTGGCATCGCATTAAGTAGGGCCACAACACTCATCACTGAGTGAGGTAATCCTAATGACAACGCGAGAGGCAAAGCGAATCTGGCGTCACCGACAGGCGGCGATTCAGAGCTACATTCGCAGCCTGCGAAACTCCTCCGAGCAGTCATCGCCGGATAGCGGAATTCTTGAGCGAATCATGAGCAGCTACCATCGCGAATGGGTTCGCTACGACCATTTGATCCACGCAAATGACCGATGAAGGCTGCACGCATAACCCCCAGCCTGATCGCAACACGGAACAAGACAGGAAAAAGGCCTCACTGAAAAGTGAGGCCTTTTTCTTGCTATCGTCAGCCGCGATCACGCCGTCGCATGCTCGATCACCTGTTCGCGCACCTCGCGGTCGTGTTGCTGTTCGTTGGTGGACTTGGGCAGTGCCACCGACAGAACATCGTCGATCGTCTTCGCGTAATGGATGGTGACCCCGTCTGTCTGGTCCGGCGTCAGATCCTCTTCCACGTTCTGCCGGTTTTCCGCCGGCAGGATGACATCGACCACGCCTGCGCGCTTGGCCGCAAGGAACTTCTCCTTGATACCGCCCACCGGCAGCACATTGCCGCTCAGCGTGATCTCGCCGGTCATCGCAGTCAGCGGATGGATCGGCGTATCCGTCATCAGCGAGACGATTGCGGTTGCCATTGCCACGCCCGCAGACGGTCCATCCTTCGGAATCGCGCCGGCCGGCACGTGAATATGGAGGTCCTGCTCCGAGGTGAAGTCCTCTTTCAAACCCAGCTCCGTCGCATTGGACCGCACCCAGCTCAGCGCCGCCTGCATCGACTCGCGCATTACGTCGCCCAGCTGCCCCGTCATGGTGAAGCCGCCCTTGCCCTTCATGCGGTTCGCCTCGATGAACAGTACGTCACCACCTGCCGGCGTCCACGCCAGACCGACGGAAACGCCCGACCGCTTCGTCCGTTCGGCGATCTCCGTATCCACCCGCACCTTGATGCCGCCAAGGAACTCGTGAATCGTCGCGCGATCGACCACCAGCGTCTCGTGCTTCCCTTCCGCGATGCGGCGAGCCTGCTTGCGGCATACCGTGCCGATCAACTGCTCCAGCTTGCGGACGCCTGCCTCGCGCGTGTAGTGCCGCACGATAAACCGCACGCTATCTTCAGGGAATTCGATCCGCGCGTGGCCATCCTCGCCCGGCTGAATGCCGTTCTCCTTGATCTGCCGCGGAATCAGGTACCGGAACGCGATGTGTACCTTCTCCTCTTCCGTATAGCCGGAGAGGTCGATCAGCTCCATGCGGTCCAGCAACGGTTCCGGAATCGGATCGAGCATGTTCGCTGTGCAGATAAACAGCACCTTCGACAGATCGAAAGGCACGTCGAGATAGTTATCCCGGAAGGTGTTGTTCTGCTCCGGATCCAACGTTTCGAGCAGCGCCGAGGCTGGATCGCCACGGAAGTCGCGCCCCAGCTTATCGATCTCGTCCAACATGAAGACCGGATCATTGGTCTCCGCACGGCGGAGCGCCTGCATAATCTGGCCCGGCAGCGCGCCGATGTAAGTGCGCCGATGGCCGCGGATCTCCGCCTCGTCGTGCATGCCGCCGAGCGATATGCGCTGGAACTTGCGTCCCAGCGCGCGCGCAATCGAGCGCCCCAGCGAGGTTTTGCCTACGCCCGGAGGTCCGACGAAGCACAGGATCGGCCCCTTCATGTCCGGCTTCAGCCGGCGCACACTCAGGTAGTCCAGGATGCGGTCCTTCACCTTCTTCAGGTCGTAGTGGTCCTCGTCCAGGATCTCCTTCGCCTTGGTAATGTCGACCTCGCCGCCCGAACTCTTGGTCCACGGCAGCACCGCCAGCCACTCGATGTAGTTGCGCGTCAACGAGTAGTCAGCTGCCATCGGTGACATGCGCGAGAGCCGGTTCAGCTCCTTGGTCGCCTCTTTCTTCACGTCCTCTGGCATCCCCGCCGCTTCGATCTTGTCGCGCAGTTCCTGGATATCCTTCTGGCCCTCGTCCATTTCGCCGAGTTCCTTCTGGATCGCCTTCATCTGCTCGCGCAGGTAGTAGTCGCGCTGCGACTGCTGCACCTGGTCCTGCACCTCGGACTGAATCTTGTTGCGCAGTTGCTGGACCTCAAGCTCCTTCGCCAGGTGCTTGTTGATCCGCTCCATGCGCGCGACCACATCGGGGGTCTCCAGCAGCTCCTGCTTCTCGGTCGTCGGCAGGAACGGCAGCGATGACGCGATAAAGTCCACCAGCCGGCCCGGATCTTCAATGTTCAGCGCAATCGTCTGCAGCTCGTCCGACAAGGTCGGGGAGGAGGTTACGATCTGCTGGAACTGCGAGGTCACATTGCGATGCAGGGCCTCGATCTCCGCGCCCTTGGCCGCCGTGATCTCCGGCACCGGCTCCACAGAGGCGGTCATAAACGGCTCAAACTGGTTGAATTCGCCCAGCTTGACCCGCTGGGTACCTTCGGTGAAGACAAACAGGCTCTGGTTCGGCATTTTGACGACCTTATGCACGGTCGCCAGCGTGCCGACCGCGTGCAGGTCGCTGGGTTGTGGGGTATCGACGCGCGCATCGCGCTGCGCCACCACCACCACGGTTTTTTCGTCGCCAAGCGACTGGATGAGCTGGATGGAGCTCTCCCGGCCCACCGTCAGCGGCAGCACCGCATGGGGGAACAGGACTGTATCGCGGACCGGTAGAACTGGCAGGACCCGTCCACCCGCCGCGGGTTCGCCGCGCTCGTCCTGCTGATTGCGATTGGCGGGTTCTATGATGCTGAGAAAATCGCTAGCCATGAGTGTCCTTATATCAAATATGTGTACATTGGACGCATCAGCTTTCCAAAAGTCGCAGGAATCGAACGCCCTGGGCCGGCGTGACGTCAGGGACCCTACTGGGTTTGGATGCGGTCCATTCCAGTCCTGCCACGCCGCCCCAAAGTCTATCGGCGAAACCCTCGCAGCCTTGATTTTTATGGATCGCGGACGCACATCAGTGCGTTACGACCGCGTACCCGGATGGTCATCCCGCCCCAAAGCTGGACTTTGCCCCGAATCAGGTGAACTCAGGCGCCGCCTGGAACCTTCCCAGCACCTTGCAGGTGGTCCCCAGCCCCGGCAACCGGCCCAGCAACCCCTCCGTTGCCCCCGCATCCGGCATGAGCGCGTCCACAAAGACGTGGTACTTCCAAGGGCGGCCATGCACCGGCCGCGATTGCACCTGGGTCAGGTTGCCTCCCGCGGCCGCTACCTCGGTCAGCAGCACGGCCAGCGATCCCGGACGATGGTCCACGCGGCAGCACAGGCTCAGCTTGTGCGCGCCTTCCGGTGAGGAGGATGCTGTTCCTTCCTTCACCAGCAAAAAGCGCGTGAAATTGGCAGCATCGTCTTCTACACCGCGGGCGAGCACCACGCCGCCGTAGATCTCCGCCGCCTGGATGCCCGCGATCGCGGCCGAGTGCCGGTCCTGCAAGTAGATGATCTGCTTCACCGCGCCGGCCGTGTCGTAAAAAGCGACGGGCTCAATGCCGGGATGCTGCTGAAAAAAACTGCGGCATTGCGCCAGGGCAACCGGATGGGAGTAGACGCGCTGCACCTGCTCGATCTTGCTGTCCGGCGTTCCAATGACGTTGTGCTCAATGCGGATCACCGTCTCGCGTTCGATATACACGGAATGCTCGCGCAACAAGTCGTAGTGTTCCACGACAGATCCGGCGAGCGTGTTTTCAATCGGAATCATGATCGCATCCACCTCGCCTTTGCGCAGCCGCTCGAAGGCCTCGGCGGAAAGAGCACATGGAACGATGTCAGCGTTTGCTATCGAACGAAGCGCAGCTTGATGACTGAAGGAACCGAGCTCGCCCTGGATGGCTATCTTCATGATTTTGAATTCTGACCTGATTTATTTGTGTAGATACGGCAACTCATGCGCTGTCAAGCGCACCATACCATACCGAAGTATGTATCTCGCATTTGCAAGGAGACAGATACAAAATGCTTTGGACAATCTTCGTTGTATTGCTGGTGCTGTGGCTATTGGGGTTCGTCGGTTTTCATGTTTTGGGGGCGTACATCCACATTTTGCTTCTGATCGCACTGGTGGTGCTCATTCTGCAGCTCATCGGTGGCCGCCGAACAGCTGTTTAGGGTAGCCCGTTTTTCGGCGCACGATGTGCAACAACAAGCACGCCGTGCGCCATCACATGAAATAGATCCGGAGGTAAACATGGATAAGGATCAGGTAACAGGAAAATTCGATCAAGCTATCGGCAAGGCGAAGGAGAAGTTAGGCGACGCCGTCGGCAACCAGAAACTCGCCAACCAGGGCGTGGCCGATCAGGTGAAGGGCGCGGCCAAGGAGACATGGGGCAACGTGAAGGATGCAGCGCGCGCGACCCATGACCGCAACGAAGCCGAAACGGAAGACTCCGCGAGCGTGAAACGCGAAACTATCAGCGACAAGGTTGCTGAGATGAAGAAGAAGGCGAATGACAAGATCGACGATTTCAAGGACCGCGAGCACGAGAAACGCGCTGCAAACTCCTAGATCTCACCTTGATGACAAAGCCTGCGCTCGCGCGCAGGCTTCTTTTTTCCCTGCGGTCAGTGCCGAAACGTCACGGAGATTGCGACAAAGCAGAAGAACAGCACCGAGATGATGCCATTCAGCGTAAAGAATGCGGCATTCAGCCGCCGCATATCTTTGGGCGACACGATCGAGTGCTCGTAGAACAGCAGCGCCATCACAATCGCCAGCCCCCACCAGGCGATCGGCCCCAGGTGGAAGAGGTGCAGCAGGCACACCAGCAGCAACAGCATCGCGCCATGCATCGCCCGGGCCATCCCGAATGCTTTGTGAAGTCCCAACGCCTGGGGAATGCTGCGCAGCCCCGCGCTGCGATCGTGCTCGGCATCCTGGCAGGCATACAGCACGTCGAATCCCGCCACCCAGAACAGCACTGCTGCCGCCAGCACCAGGATGCGCGCATCCAGTTCGCCGCGGATCGCGATCCACGCTGCGGCCGGCGCAATGCCCAGCGCGAGGCCCAGCACCAGGTGTGACCAGCGCGTGATCCGCTTCATATACGAGTAGCCCAGCAGCACCAGCAATACCACCGGCGAGAGCAGCAGCGAAAGCCGGTTCAGCCGCGACGCGCCAAAGATAAACAGCAGCGCCATCACTACGGTGAATGCGCCGACAAAGCCGCGCGAAAGCAGCCCCGCCGGGATCGCGCGCGATGCCGTGCGGGGATTCGCGGCGTCCAGGTCAGCATCGGCCCAGCGATTGAAGGCCATCGCGGCCGAGCGTGCCGTCACCATGCAGACGACGATCCAGAAAAGCTGCATGGCATGCGGCCAGCCGTTCGCCGCCAGCACCGCGCCGGTCAGCGCAAAGGGCAGCGCGAAGACCGAGTGCTCCCACTTGATCATCTCCAGCGTAGTGCCCAGACTCCGCAAAAACGCCATGCGCCGCTTCCCCCATTTACAAGTCTAATGGGGAAACGGCGCAAGTGTTTCGTTCAACCGAGATGCAGCGGCTACTGCCGCTTCTCTTCCGGCTGTCCAGCCACCTGCAGGTTATTGGTCACGCTGAAGACACCCGGCACCGTGTTGGCCTGGATACCCGCGACATTCTTGTCCGCCTGGTTGTCCACCACGCCGGAGAGAATCACGTGCCCGTTGATGACGGTAATGCGGATCGGGTTTGCCGGGTTGATCGCATACTTGTTCAGCGAAGGATAGCCATAGACGGTGCGCGCCACCCGCACGCGCAGCTGGTCATCCATTGGCGACAGCGGATCCACCTGGATCTTGTCAACGACGTTTTGGACTCCCGGCGTGCGCTTCGCCAGATTCAGCGCCGACTCCTTCGCCACCGGCCCCAGCGCATGGCCACCGAGCGTGGCTACGCCGTTGTTTACCGAGACGGTGATCGCGTTGAACGCATTTCCATAACCAACGCGGTCATAGGCCAGTTGCTTGCCGATCCGGTCGGCCAGTTGCTGGTCGCTTGACTCTCCTGCCTGCACCTGAATGTCGTTCATCACCGACACCAGTTTCTTTATTTTGGCGACACTCTTTTCCGCATCCTGCTTATCCGCATACAACGGCACGGAGCCGCTCAGTGTCACGACGCCGCTCTGCACCGCTATCTGCACGCCGCTGAAGCGCTTGTTCTTCAACTTCGAGTGCGCTTCCCGCAAAATCTGTGTGTCGTTCTTGGTGGCATCTTCAGCCGCTGCAAACGCGGCAGTCGGCAATGTATAGGCAATAAAGGGAGCAGCCAGCAGCGCGGCAGCAACCGTGGTTCGCAGAATGCGCATCGTCGTTCTCCTTACACAGCGCGGGGAGGGTGGCGCCTCACTCAAAATTTTGAGAATAGCCAGAGAGACGAAGCCTACCACTCCTCTTGATATTTGTTAAGACGTGGCTGAAATACTCTTCGTCACCTGTAGCGCTTGTGCACCTTGAAAACGAGGCTGAACACGTCCGCTTCGTCGCGGACCGCGGTTACGGAGAAAGTTGGCGTCAGGTTAACCTGCGCCGAGATCAGTTGCTGGGTGGTCGAGTTCACGCTGGTGGCATAGGTCAGCAACACCTGCTGGCCTATGTTCTGAGAGACGGTGATGCGCGCGCTGGACTGACCGAGTGCCCCGGTATAGGTTGGATCGATCTTCACGCTGCCCACCCCAAAGAGCTTTTGGATCCGGCTGCTCACTGTCGCATTCAGCGCGCCGCTCAGCAGCGCGTTCGTGGTGCCGCTCACCCCCGCCGCAGCCTGCTGGGTGCTGTAGATCGACTGCTCCTCCTGCGTGCGCCCTTGCGCCAGCAGTGAGAAGACATCCGCCTCCGGCAAGGGCGGCTCGGAGCGGAAGGTGGGCGTCAGCTTGCTCGCCGTGCCATGCAGCCCGATGGTCACGTCATACTCCTCGATGCGCGTCGTCACATCCATGTCGATGACCGGCTCGATCTTTACCGGATTCGTAAAGTAAATGTCACCGTGTTGTAACTGATAGGTCGTCCCGTTGTAGGTGGCCTTGCCGTCCGTAATGTTGATGCGGCCCAGAACCGCCGGCTGCGCCACTGTTCCACGAACGCGCAGGTTCACACTGCCGGCGATCTGCGCGAAGGAGTTCTGGAAGTCCATCTGCGGCGCGGAGGTGATGCGCACATCCAGCCGCATCCGGTTGCCAAAGGCATTCGGGTCCGGCGGCGGCGAAACCGAGGTCGATCCGCCCGTCAGCGCGGCGAAGTCCACATTCGGTCCCACCAGAAAGCGCGTGATCTGAATGTTGCCGCTCAGCAGCATGGAGTGCTCCGTCCCTTGCAGCCGCAGCTTCGCATCGGCCGAGCTGCTCAGGCCGGCATAGCGGAAGCGCGCGTTCTTCAAGGCCACGGTGATGTCGCCATAAACCCCCTGCTGGTAGAACAGGAAACCACCCAGCGTCACAGTGCCGCCGCCTGTGGTACCCACAACGTTGCGCAGCTCCAGCCGGTCCTGATTGAAGACCAGTGCGCCGTTCAGATGGCTGATGCCATTTGGTATCTGCTGATAGGCCAGGTTCACGTTGTCGAAGTTGAAGCTGCCTTCGAAGTCGGGCTTCTTCAACGCTCCCTGTGCGGTGAAGTTGAACGTGACACGGCCGGAGGATGAAATCTGCGGGCTGAAGGCCTGCGCCAGTCGTGCGTTGACCGTGCCGCGCGCGGTCGCGTTCAATCCGCCGTCGCCCAGCAGATCAGCAGTCCCCTGAGCGATCAGGCTCGTGTCTTCCGCATCCAGCTCCAGCGGTTCCAGCTTCACCACGCCGTCTGTCAGCGACGCGCGCACCGGCCCTTTGCTGGTCACCGTCATGCCCTGCAGGTTCACCCGGAACTGATTGATCTCCGCAGTCCCGTCCAGCAACCTTGGCGTCTTCGCCGGTCCCGATACCTGAAACACTCCCGCCAGTTGCGAATTTCCTTTCACCCCATCCACATTCAGCAGCGTCAGCACCGGCGCAAAGTCAAGCTGCGAAAAATTCATCTTCGCCTGAACGGGGTAGTCTCCCGTCAATTGCATCTGCCCGGCAGCCTGGAACTTCGCCTCTGCCAGCATCGCGTTCGCATCCACGAAGAGCGTGTGTCCTGTGGTGTGCAGATTCGCATCCGCATTGCCGGCTGACTGCCCGTTCAACGTAAAATGCGCGAGCGCCAGCGTGCCGTTCAGCACTGGAGCAGCCGTCGTGCCGCTCGCGTGCAAATCGAAGCTCAGCGCGCCGCCCCACTGATCCTTGGCCGTCTGCAGCCGCTGGATGTGCGCCAGTTCAATCTCCTTCCCCTGCACTTCGCCGCGGAAGCTTTTCGCCTGAAGGTTGTAATCGGCATCGCCCGTAATGTGACCGGCATCGTCGGTAAAGACCAGATTCGTTACCCCGACCGTCTCACCTGCAAATTTCAGGTCGGTGTTCAGGCTCTCGTACGGCTCGCCGTAGATTTCCCCGCCCGCTACCGAGAGGTGGCCGCCCCCATTCAGCGCATTCAGCGCGCCGCCCGCATGCGCCTGCAGATTCACCGTTCCGGTCACCGGCAGATTCTGCCCGGCGATCGACAGCAGATCCGTCACGCTCGCGTTCGCGATATGCGCAGTCGCATTCAGCGTCGAGCTGTCGTTGTAGAGCAGCCTTCCACGCTTCCCCTTCGCAGCGTGCAACTGGCCGGCAGCCTGGATCGACGTCTTCAGGCGCGTCAGAGTGAGATTCGAAACCGAAATCACCGCCGGGCTGTACTCGGCATCCACTTCCAGATCATCCCATTGCACCGTCTGCCGCGTGCCCTCCGATGGCGGAGGCGGATGCGGCGGTTCCACGCTGATCGGCGTTGCCGGCTGGGGCGGTGGATGTGTCGCTGCCGCTGTCTCAATAATCGTCGCGAAATCCTTTACGCTCGCATGCCCCTTCACGTCCGGATTCAGCAGTGACCCCGTGACCGTTCCGTGGAAGCTCGCCTGGCCGTGCAATTGCACCGGCAGTGCCGCCACACCAAGCTTGCCCTTCGCCTTGACCCCGAAGACGATCAGCGCGCGATTAAATTCATTCAGGTTGCTGGTCGTGAAGTCGACGTTCAAGGCACTCGGCCGCGTCATGGGGATGAAGGCCGCCCTGCCGTTCACATTCAGAGAGGATGCCGGCGTATGCACCTCGATGTGTCGCGCGTCCAGCCTGCCGCCGCGCAGCGCAAAGCTTGCGTCCACCGCCCCCGTCACCGGCACTTCATTTGGCGTCGGCGGACGCGGCGGCGCGAGCGTCACATTTGCGCTGGCCATCAGGTCATCGGGCGAGCCCTTCCACCAGACATCCGCCCTGCCATCTGCCTGCGTATCGAATCCCAGATTCTCGTATTTTTCGATAGCGATGATCTCGAAGATCGTCTCCGGCCGGATGCCGAAGATCCGCGCATGGATGGCCGCCTCCTGCTGCGGCCCTGCCTTCGGCGATGCAGTCTTCCTGGATGAAGTCATCGCCGCCGCTGGCTGCACCGCCGGCGCAGGCGCCATATAGTTGATGAGCTTCGCATTCGCATCCACGCCGCCGCCCTGCCGCAGCCTTACCTTCACATCCGGCAGCGCCACCATATCCTGAGTCGCGTGCAGTGAGCTGGTCGCGTTGATTCCGCTCAATAACAGATACGACTGTCGATAGGTCGCATTCTTCAACTGCACATTGCCCGTCACGTCAAAGGCCGTCACGCCCGTGCCGCCGCCCTGAATCTGCAATCCCGTCTCGCCGCGCTCCAATCCCTCCACCGCTGCCAGCGCCGCGACTGCGCGCAGATCGACCGTGCCCTTCGCGCCAATCTGCCATTGCAGCTTCGTGAAATCGTTCAGCGTCCCGGACGCCTCCAGCTTTGAATCGCCGGAAACAAAATGCAATCCATCCAGCTTCAGCGCGTTGCGTGCGACCTCCGCATTCAGGTCGAGCTTCGAATGCACCCCCGGCGCCTTCCCGCGAACAGCCGTCAGGTCTTCCACATGCACTGTGGCCAAGTAGCTCTCCGGCCGCGCCCGATATGTCACCTTGGTCGATAGATTGTTCGCCGCCAGGTTGAAGGGCAGTGCGCGCTGGTTCACGAGCAGCACGCCTTCGTTCACCTCCGCGCGATTCGCCTGCAGGTCGAAGATCACATCCGTAACCGGCTTGCCATTCTCGGTCTTCTTCTTCGGCACCGGCTGATTCGTCGATCCGTCGGGATACACAATCAGGTGGAAGACCGGATGCTCCACCTCCAGCCATCGCAGCCCTATCTGCGCCTTGAATGCATCGATGATCTTCGCCCGCACCCGCAATGTGTCCACGTGTGCGTATGGCACCTCGCCCGGCGCTTCAAGTCCATGGATGGTGAGCCCATCCACCTCCGCTTCAAGACGCAGTGGATGCCAGCTGAACCTCGCCAGCTCCACGTGCCCGCCTGTCGCCGTGGTCAGCACATCGATCAGCTTCGCCCGCACGTGGTCTGCAAACCACGCCGTATTCACATACCAGAACGCAATCCCCAGCAGAACCACCACGCCGAGGAGTCCGTACAGGACGATACGGCCCCCGCGGCGTACATAGACGCGCCAGCCACGCCGCGGCGGCGATGGAGGCGTTGATTGTGGCATGGTGCTCACAACTCGCCTCCGTTGTTGCGCGACGGAGGTGTGACGTCCGTGCCGCTTGCACCGGGGCCGGACGACGGCGAATTTCCCAGGCCGTTGTACTGCGGATCGAGAATCTGCACGCTGCCCGCATCCTTCAGGCTGCGCAGGTAGTCGTTCAGCAGTACATTGACGTGTTGCTGCAGCAGCACATCGTCAATGCGGCTCGAGACCTGCGCCAGCGGCGGCGGCGCCAGCTTGCGCGCCTGAAACGCCGGCACCAGCTTCTCTTTGTAATAGGTCTCGATCTCCGGCTTGGTGATGCGGATGCCGGTGCGGAAGCGCACTCCGACAAAGTCGAGGATCTGCATCCGCTCCTTCCAGCGCGCGTGCAGATACGACTCGGTAAAGCCAGATTGCAGACCTGCGGAAGCACATCCCGCTTCCGTCTCGCAACTCTGTCCGATGCATGCCGGGATGTGCTTCCGCAGGTCTGCAATCTGCTCGTCCACCTCGCTGTCGGTCGGCGGCGTTGTCAGTTGTTGCTCCTGCATCTGATCGAGCAGCAACGTGCGGTTCACAATCTGCTGCATCGCCTGCATCGGCGTGAACTCGCCGCCTGGCACGGGCACGCTTAAGGGCTCAAAGACCGCGAAGCGCTGCTGCTCCCGCACATCGCTCGCCAGGATCACCTCACCGTTGATCACCGCCACCGCGCGGTCCAGCAGCATCGGCTTCTCATGCATCGCACTCGCTTCGCCGGCGATCTGCGCATCGCCGCTTGCTTGCTCTGCGAGGTTCACCACGCCATCGGTTGGCTTCAGCTCAGGTAGGAATGTGAGACCGCCATCCTCCGGTTCCGCCTTCTTCTTCTCCGGCGCCGCTGGTGCCTGCGTCATCACGGGCGCATTTTGATTCGGAGATGTCCCGACGGCGCCGGTCCCGGCCGTCTGCGCCGCGGCGCAGAGCGTGGTAAGCGTCATCGCCAGCAATGCTCGCGCCACTCCGCCCGCTGTCTGTCTCCGCGCCATCATCAGAACGTCTGCCCTATCGAGAAGAAGAAGTTGAAGTGTCCAACCTGATCAATCTTTGGCTGGGGCACGTTCGAGGTCGAACTCTGGTAGTCATACACCTCCGGGAAGTACGGCGGATCGAGGTTGTAGCTAAAATCCACGCGGACCGGCCCGATCGGCGTTCGGTATCGCGCTCCCAATCCAAGATCGTGTGACCAGTAGTTGAAGCTGCAGGGTTGCACCTTCACGTTCAGCGAGCCATCCGTGTTCGTATTCACAGTAGGCACCGTGCGGCAGCTGCTCTCATCCGGCTGACGGAAGTTATGAAAGCTCGGCCACACATCGCGCGAGCGGTTGAAAACATTCCCCATGTCGTGAAAAAAAACGAACCCGAGATTGTTACCCACCAGCGGCAGATTCGGATACGGTGTTCGCAGCTCCAGCGTGTTCACCAGCGCCGCCGCACCGCCCAGCGGGTAGCCGGTCTCCGGATCGCGTGGCCCCGCCGCATTGATAGAGAACCCGCGATGCGAGGTTGCGCCGCCCGCATACAGCCGCTCCGGCAGCGGTATCAGCAGTTGCGTGCCATCGCCGAAGGCCCGCTCCTGCCCATAGCGCGTCTGGCGCGCAATAACCCAGTGCCGCTTGCCAATGTCGTAATACGTGGAGTTCGTGATGTCGATCCGGCTGAAGTTCGCCTGCGATCCGAATTTCGAATAAGAGAGGAACAGAGCTGCCGTGTTAAAGGTGCCGTGATGCGCGTCCAACGCATCATCGCGCGTGTCGCGGATGTAGTTGAACCCTGGGCCACCCACGCGCGCCGGCTGCGATAGCAGCGGAATCAGCGCCAGGCTTACCTGGATGCTGTTCGGGTTCACTTTCACGTCGCGGTACGACCACGAGTAGATCAGCGTCGTCGGCTTGTTCACATGCTGCGTTATCCGAGCGGTGGCAAACAGCGACGACGCGGAGAAGGTCGTCACGTTCTGGCTGCTGGTGTAGCCGCCGGAGATCGATCCCGCAAAGTTTGGGTTCTTGAACAGGTCCGGATACTGGTAAAGCAAGACGGCCTGCTGCTCCAGGGTGCCGTATTCGGTGCGCAACGTCGCCGACTGGTTTGTCCCAAACAGGTTGATGCGCGACAGGTCGAAGAGCAAATCCGGACTCACGCCGAAATGTCCGTTCGCGCCGCCGCTGAAGGTGCCCGGATTGATCCCCTGCTGGATCAGGTACGCCGCAGAGGGCGTATTGCGGTACGGCGTCCCCGTCTGCGCCTGGAAGCCGAAGCCATAGGTGATGTCCCAGCGTTTGGCCTCTGTCGTCAGCAGCAGCACATTCTTGTGCGGCTGGTCCGCGGCCGGGTTCTGCACCGCGGTATCCACCTCGTTGAACAGCGCCAGGTTGTAGAGCTTGCGCTGCGAATCCAGCAGCGCCGACTGGTCCAGCGGCTGCTCCGGCCGGATCGTCACCCGCGGCGCCACCACCGAAGGGCGCGTGTAGTGCAGCCCCGAGACCAGCACCTTGTTCACGAAGACCTGCTGGCCTTCATCCACATTCATCGTTACGTCCACCAGCTCCGGGTCCTTCGTATTGTTCCGCTGCACCACAGTCACCCGTGCGTTCTGATAGCCGTGGCTCAAATAGTAGCTCTGGATGACGTCGCGGTCGCCGGTCACGTTCAGCGAAGAATAAGGTTGCCCGACTTCCGTATTCAGTGACGGGCGCAGCTCCTCCTCGGAGATCTTGCGCATTCCGTTCAGCGTGTAGCTGCCGATCTTCTGCTGCGCTCCCTCGTCAATCTTGTAGACCACGGCGATATGCGCCGAGACCTTGCCGCTCTTGTCCGGCGAATCGATGTCCTTGATCTCCGGCGTCACCACTACGTGGCTGAAGCCGTTGCCCTCGTAAAGCGAGGTCAGGTTGCCCACATCGCTGTCCACCAGCGCCTGACTGTAGGTGCCGTGGCGCTCGATAAAGTTCGCTGGCCGCACGCTGATGTGTTCTGCCAGGGTGTCGTGGTCGAAGTACTTCGCGCCCGTGATCTTCACAGAATCCACGCGGTGCTCCACTCCGCGATCCACTTTGTAGAGCACCGTGATCTCGCCCGGGGTGTCATGCACCGGCTGATGCGTTACCGTGGCGTCAAAGTAGCCTTTGCCCTGCAAATCCGCGCGCAGGTTGTGCGCGCCTTCATTCACCAGGTCCAGGTCTACCGTGCCCTCTTCGTAAATCGGCACCAGCCGCTCAATCGCGCCCCGGCTGTACCTCGCACCTTCCACCCGCACCTTCACCAGCGGACCTTCCCTCGCCTGGAATGTGTAATCCAGTTGGTCGGTGTTCGCGTGATACTCCTTCGTCTCCAGCGTCACCGCACCGGCCCAGCGCTGCTTTTTGTCGTAATACTTGCGCAGCCGCGACAGCGCGCGGCTCACTGTCTGGCGGTTCACTTTACTTCCCGCCTTCAGTTTGCTGGTCTTGCGAAACTGCTCCAGCGTCATCCCCGGATCGCCGTCCACCTTCACATTGCCGACCTTTGCCTGCTTCCCCGGCTGGATGTTGTAGATCACATTCACTTGCGAGTTCGGCGCATCCAGTTGCTCGCGGCGTTCCACCTTCCCCTCGTAGAAGCCGTTATCGGTCAGCGCCTGCTCGATGGAAGCCTGCGAGGTGTCCAGCTTGCGCTGGCTGTAGCGGGAGCCCGGCTGCAATCGTGCCGAGCCCGCCAGTTGCGACTGCAGCCGCTCACTATTGACGCCGAAGATCTGTGTCCGCCCGATGAACAGCCTCGGCCGTCCGGCAAACACGACCACCACCCCGCCATCGGAGTGCAGACCCTGCACCTGGATCGTGTCATACAGGCCGGACTGATAGAGCCGCCGCAAACTCGCCCGCACCTTGTCCTCGCTCAGTACGTCGCCCGGCTGCAGCTCCAGTTGGGCAGGCAGAGACCCCAGCATCGACGCCCTCACTCCATCGAAACGAATGCCCGTCACCTTCTCTCCGGCAAAAGCTGCGACGCCCGGCATGGCCGCGTCTCCCGGCGAGGCGCCGGAGTCTGGCGAAGAAGGTGAAGACTGGGGCAGAAACTGCCTCGCGGCGTCTCCGTCGTCCTGCGATGAGGACGCCGTCTGCGCATGGCACAGCGTCGCCGCGCTTAACAACAGCGGCAGTGCCCACCACATGGCGCGGCAGGACCGTCGGCCTCGCTGGCTGGTCCTCCGGTCTCCGTGGGGAGGACGTTTATGCACTACGGTCAAAGAGCCTCTCAGGGGAGTGCGCCATTGGGATTCTCCCCCATGGAACTGGGTTCGTCTTGCAGATGCTTCACGCTGGTGGGATGCGGGAGAGCGGACCCGTTACGCGTCTTTCTATACTAGACATAATGCACAGCGCCAGCATTGCCGCACCGGGTACGGACCGCTACTCGCGCCAGGTTCTCTTCGCGCCCATCGGCGAAGCGGGTCAGCAACGCCTCGCCGCCGCCACCGTCGCTCTGGTCGGATGCGGAGCCACCGGCGCCGCCGCCGCCGCCCTGCTCGCCCGTGCCGGTGTCGGTACCCTCATCCTCATCGACCGCGATTTCGTCGAAGAGAGCAACCTGCAGCGCCAGGTGCTCTTCGACGAGGCGGATGCCGCCGCCGCCACTCCCAAGGCCGAGGCCGCCCGCCGCCAGATCGCCCGCTTCAATTCCGATGTCAAGGTTCATGCCCACGTAGCCGACCTTGTTCCGGACAACATCCACGACCTGCTGGCCGACGCCCACCTCATCCTTGATGCCACCGACAACTTCGAAACCCGCTACCTAATCAACGATTACGCCGTGCAACAGGCCCGCCCCTGGATCTACGCCGCTGCCGTCGGCGCCTACGCCGCCACCATGAACATCCTGCCCGGCGAGACGGCCTGCCTCGCCTGCCTCTTCCCCAAACCACCCTCCGGCCCGGTCGAGACCTGCGACACCGCCGGCATCCTCAATACCGCCGTTAATCTCGCCGCCGCTATCCAGGTCACCGAAGCGATCAAATATTTGACTGGCGCGCGCGACGCCATGCGCCGCACCCTTCTCTCCTGGGATCTTTGGCAGAACGAGCGCTCCGAGATCTCCGCAGCCGCTCCTCGCCCCGGCTGCGAGGTCTGCCAGAGCCGCGACTTCGCTCACCTGCGTGGCGAAGGCCGCCCCCACATCACCCTCTGCGGCCGCAACTCCGTCCAGATCCACGAGCACCACCGCCCCGTCGACCTGGCCGCCGCCGCTGAGCGTCTCCGCCCCCACGGCGAGGTCCGCCAGAACGGCCTTCTGCTCCAGTTCCGCCGCGGCCCCCACACCCTCACCCTCTTCGCCGATGGCCGCGCCCTCATTCAGGGCACCACTGATATCGCCCTCGCTCGCACCCTCTACGCCCGCTTCGTGGGAAACTAGTAGATATGACCTTCTCGCGATCTTTTATCGAGCTTCACGTGCGCCTTCTCAATGATGGAACGGAGGTATTCCGCCCCACTCGCGCTTTGAAGCTGGGAGGAGGCCTATTCAAGCTCGTCGCCTCTGCGGACTACGATCCCGGCCATGAAAGGTGGGAACATCTACCAGGTGCTACCGTTCGTGTGGAACTTCACCATGGTGTGACTGGAGACTTCCCCCTCGCCGTAAAGCCATGACCCCTTTCGGCCAACTCGGCGATTTGGGCCGGTTTGCTCGTACGCTGACTCACCATCCGAGGCAACCTCTCCCCCCTGGCTGGCGTCCGACAGGCATTGCCCCAAACCAGAAGCCTGGATGACCGATCATTAGAACCTCCATGACCAATGCGCTGGCGGGCACACGTATAAAAATGACAAAATCTGTAACCAATGGCGTCTTTTCCCCACCTGCCAAGGGCACCGCGACGGCGGCTCCCGAGCGTCAGGGTCCCAATCAGCACATGCGCCGCAATCCGCCGATTGCCGGCGAGGCGGAGGCGATTGCCGCTGCCCAGGCTGGCGACGGGGCCGCTTTCGAGCGCCTCTACAGCCTGCACAAGCGCCGGGTCTACTCCCTGTGTCTGCGCATGCTGGGCAACGTAGCCGAAGCCGAAGACCTGACCCAGGAGGCCTTCTTGCAGCTGTATCGCAAGATCGCCACCTTCCGCGGCGACTCAGCCTTTTCTACCTGGCTGCACCGCCTGGCGGTCAACGTGGTGCTCATGCACCTGCGCAAAAAGGGCCTTCCCCAGGTCTCTCTGGAGGAGACGCTGGAGCCCTCGCAGGAAGACGGTCCACGCAAGGACATCGGCGCGCGCGACCTGATGCTCTCCGGATCCATCGATCGGGTCACGCTCGAACGCGCGGTCTCCGATCTCCCCCCGGGGTACCGGCTCGTCTTCGTCCTGCACGATGTCGAAGGCTACGAGCACAACGAGATTGCCGACATGCTGGAGTGCTCCATCGGAAACAGCAAGTCGCAACTGCACAAGGCGCGCATGAAGCTGCGCGACCTGCTGCGCACCGGGCAACCGAACACCCGGCGCGAGCGTGAGGCCTTGCTATGAACGCGGGCGGCAAGAACATCGAATCCATGAAAACAATCGGTCAGTCCATGACCTGCGCCGAATTTCAGGACCAACTTCCGGAGCTCTTCGAGTCCGAAGCCGATCTGAAAGAGCAGGAACACCTGAAGACCTGTGAGCAATGCTCTGCCCTGGTGAGCGATCTGGAGTACATTGCGCAGCAGGCCAAACTGTTGCTCCCTATCCACGACCCCAGCCCGGCCGTTTGGGAAAACATTCAGACCTCGCTCTCCGGCGATGAGCAGAGCTCCAACTCGGGTTCCACTTCATCGACGAGTCCGACGAAATGAGTGCAGGCCCCCAGGGGTCGCCCAGGTCGTCTCCCGTCACTCTGCCACGCAGGATCGTCCTTACCGGCTTCATGGGTGCGGGTAAATCCACGGTGGGGCGCATCCTCGCGGCGCGCCTGCGCTGGCCGTTTCTCGATATCGACTCCGTCATCACCGCGGAACACGGCCGCACCGTCGCCCAGATCTTCGCCGATCACGGTGAGGAGCACTTCCGGCGTCTCGAAGCCGAAGCCATCGCCCGCGTGCTTGACCCTCTGCAGCAGGACCCGCCAAACAACTACGAGCAGGCCGTCGTCGCACTCGGCGGCGGCGCCATCGAAACCGACGCGGTCCGCGAACTCCTCTTTTCCCAGCCGTCGTCCGTACCCGCGACGGTGACAATCTTCCTCTCCGCCCCGCTTCCCGAGTTGCTCGGCCGCTGCCACATCGGCGATAACCGCGCGGGGAGCACCCCCTTGGAACCCGGTGAGGAAACGCCGGTCCGCCCTCTGCTTACCGCCGCCGAGCCCCTGGAAGATCGCCTCGCCCGCCGGCTGCCCCACTACCGCCGCGCGCATCTCACCGTCGATACCGCAGGCATCCCCGCCGTCGAGGTCGTCGACCGCATCTTGTATTGGTTATCCGGGAATCCGCCCTCCGGGGCATCGCTCCAGGTCCGGTGATCCAATAGCTACTGGGCAAGCGAACCTTCAGGCTCATAATGTAAGACCATCCCAGACGTCACCAGCGAGAGCGACCGCATGCCCGACAAAACCAGCCGCTACGACCTGCAGACCACGAATCTCGAACGTCCTGAAGTACGCAAGCCGCGCACCCGCACTCTGCGCAGCGACATCGTCTTTACCTTCGCGCTTGCCATCGGGCTGGCCATCGCCTGGCAATTGCGCGAAGAGGTCGCCCTTCTGTATGTCAGCGCTCTCTTCGCCGTTGTGCTGATGCCCGTCATCCGCGGCGTGCAGAAGATCAAAATCGGCAAGTGGAGTCCTGGCCGCGGCTCCGCCATCGCTATCATCCTTCTCGCCGTAAGTGGAGCGATCACACTCTTCGTCCTCTTCGCTCTGCCGCCCGTCGTCCGCGATATGCGCGAGTTCTTAAAGGAGCTTCCCTCTCGCGGCCCCGAGCTGCTAAGCCGCCTCAAGCACCTGCCCTTCGCCTCCCGCCTCGATATCGCTTCGCTCAATGCCCGGTTACAGGACTATGCCTCCAACTTCGTCACGTATCTCCTCACCTCCGTCAGCAGCTGGGCCAGCGGGCTCTTCAAAATCATCGCAGGCATCATCCTCACCATCTACTTCCTGCTGGAGGGCGAATACGCCTACAACTGGGTGCTCTCGTTCTTCGCGCCGCGCCGCCGCGAACGACTGAACAAGACCCTGCTGCGCGCCGACGTCCGCATGGGCCGCTGGCTGCTCGGCCAGGGCGCGCTCATGCTCATCCTCGGCGTTTACTCCACTGTTTTCCTCACCCTCTTGCACGTGCGCTACTCCTACGCGCTCGGCGTCATCATGGGCGTCACCAACATCATCCCCTTCATCGGTGCTCTGGTCTCCATGGCCCTCGTTGTCCTCTGCGCGGCCATCGACTCCTGGATGCGCGTCGTCTACGTGCTCATCGCCTACGGCATCTACGCGCAGGTGGAGAACTCCTACCTCACCCCGCGCATCATGAAGAGCTCCGTTGATCTCCCCGGACTCGCGATCATCGTCTCGCTGCTGCTCGGCTCCGCCATCGACGGAGTTGTCGGCGCGATGGTTGCGGTTCCCACCGCCGTCCTCGTCGCCGTGATCGTGGATGAGTACGCTGTGCAAAGCAAAGAGCCATAGAGCGGATTTCCCATAGGTCTCCGTCGAGCCAGCGAAGGCGAACGCGGCTTTTCCGTCAAGAAAAGCCGCTCCGTGCGAAACTCGGGGGAGCATAGCAATGGGAAACCGCTTTAGGGCTTTGGAGCCAGCATGTTCGTTCCGTATCACAGCGACGGTGCCTACCACCGTGCACTGAGAAATCGAAGCCACATCGCTCTGCGGTGCCTCCTCGTACTCGCCATCGCCACCGTTCCGCTGGCTCGCGCGCAGCAGCAAGCACCGCAGGGAAACTGCACCCATTCCGGCCCCGCAACCCGGCCCGACTTCCCCGACGCGATCGCCTTCCTCGCAAAATTTCAAGATGCTCTCAAGATCAACGACCACGAGGCGGTGGCACTGCTCGTCAACTACCCTCTGCTCATAACCGGAGCAGCCGGCAGGACGCGCGTTCGCTCCCGCGCTCAGCTTCTCGCAAGCTTCGACGGCATCTTTACCCTCACCGTGCGCAACGCCATCCTGAAAGCAACCCCCGATGACGTCTGGGGCAATTACCAGGGCTTCATGATCGGCGATGGAGTCATCTGGTTCGACGGCATCCTCCCCAGAAACCAGGCAGGCCATCCTTCCGCTCCAGACGACGCGGCAAAGCATCCCTTCAAACTCATCACGGTGAACCGCACAACTCCCTGACGTGCGCGGATCACGGTTCCGTTTCGATCCAAGCGGCTTACGTCTCTCACTACATTCTTCACGCCAATCTCGCAGTCGCGCGGTATGTTAGCTGCACCGTGGCTCGCGTCCTTCCATCCTCTCGTCGTTGGATCTTGGTCGCAGTCACGCTCGCGCTCATCGGCGCGCTCGCTGCCCTGAACCACTGGCGCCACACGCGCGCCAGTCGTAGCTCGCTGCCCTCGCTCCCTGCGACATTCGCCAATCGAGTTCCCACCCGTGTCCTCTGGGCCTGGGAAGAGCCGGAAGATCTCCGCACTCTGCCCACCAATGTCGGCATCGCCTATCTCGCCGAAACCTACCTGCTCACCGACCACATCACCGTCCTGCCGCGCCGCCAGCCACTCTCGCCCGCGCCCGGCACAACGCTCATCGCCGTCGTCCGCATCGAGACCCGTCAAGGATTCGCCGACACCCCGGCGCTGCGCCTCGCACTGGCCGAGCATCTCGCCTACTACGGCACCAGACGAGACATACAGGCACTCCAACTCGACTTCGACGCCACTCAGTCCCAGCAGCCCTTCTATCGCAGCGTCCTCGAACTGCTTCGTCCGCAGATCCCACACACACTGCCGCTCTCCATCACTGCGCTCGTCAGCTGGTGCGCACCGCACTCCTGGCTGCACACTCTGCCCATCGACGAGGCCATTCCCATGGAGTTCCGTATGGGCGGCCCCCGCGCGATGGCCTTCGCCAGCACCACGCGTCCCAGCTACCCCATCACCGAACCTCTCTGCCGCACCAGCCTCGGCCTCTCCACCGACGAGCCCTGGCCCGCATCCGTCTCCACGCTGAATCCGTCCACCCGCGTCTACCTCTTCGCGCCGCGCCCCTGGCGTCCGGCCGAGCTCGCCGCGATCTCCACCACGCCGCTCACCTCGCTTGCACGGGAACTCGCTCGATGAAACCCTCGCGCTTCGCCTTCGCTGCTGCTTTCGGCTTTCTTGTCTTCCTCATTCCCGCAAATAGTTGTGGGCCATTCTTTCCCGAAGCCGTCTTCGTGCAGAACTCCATGCCCGACGGCCCCTACGCCGCCTACGCCAAAGGCGAGATCGGCGTCCCGCAGCCCGGCTATCGCGTGCAGGATCTCGTCATCGCCTACGACTGGCTGAATGGCCACGGCCTGAGCGCCGGCGAGCAGCAGCAGGCCGTCGCGCTGGATCACATCCGCAGCGGCCAGGGCTATGAAGACCCGGCCAAACTGCCGGGCTTCAGCGCGTGGATTGCCGCCCGCAAAGACTCCGGCGTCCCCGAGCCTCCGGCACCGCCGCCGCAGAGTGGATTCCACATCACGCGGGACCTCAACAGCGACCGCCCCGTTCCCGGCACGTCCTATCAGAACTTTGCCAACTGCCTCGACGAAGCCTTCGCCTTCGCCGCCAGCACATTGAAGGACCGCAAGACCGCCCACACCAACGATCCCGCCAGCTTCACCGACTGGGTGCACGGACAGGATGCAGTCTTCGCCAATTGCAACGGCAGCAGCGACAAGATGCCCGCCGATGCTCCCGCAACTGCTCCGGAATGGCTCAAGCAGGACCGCGCCTACCAG
>Ga0193743_1000390_pt1 | contig 34862 bp, 29 predicted proteins | sample L2c2metaG_FD_143038 | JGI IMG/M metagenome (GOLD analysis project Ga0193743, IMG submission 143038) | Soil microbial communities from a riparian zone of the East river system, Colorado, United States - L2c2 | ecosystem: Environmental > Terrestrial > Soil > Riparian zone | place: USA: East River... | reverse complement strand
AACCGGCCAGCACAATCGGGCCAGGCGGCGTGGCGGGACGGCCGCGCGGACTCGGCGAGCGGTCGCCCCGCCCTCCCGCCAGGCCGCCCCGGTCCGCCTCGGCCGCCCCTGGGCACTTCGCTGACCACGCCGCCGGCGCCGCGCCGGCCGCCCGAACCGTGGTCGGCCGCTGACCAGCGCACGCCATTCCCCTGGGTGGCCGACTCGCCGGCCACCTTGCCACCGGCCACCCGATCGACCGGCCCAACAGCGCCGCCAGAGCATTCCGCGCCGGCGAGGTCGGCGGTTTCGGAGACCGTCCCCCAGGCCGCGCGGAGCGGCACCAAGCCGACCACTACCGGCGCGAAGCCAACCGCGCCCAAACCGATCGAGCCCAAACCGATCGAGCCCAAACCGATCGACATCGGCGCGAAGCGGACCGCCAAGTCGGCCGCCGCCAAACTGGCCGCCGCGAAGCTTCCCGCCGCCAAGCTGGCCAGCCCCAACCCGGCCGGCTCCAATCTGGCCGGCCCCAACCTGACGGGCCCAAAGCTGACGGGCCCAAAGCTGGCCGGCTCCAACCTGGCGGACGCCGGCCGGACCGCCCTCGCCGGCGTCGAGCCCCCGACCACAAACGCCTCGCGGCCACCCCTCGCGGCGGTGACTCCGCAAACCGACGCCCCCGCGCCGGTTCCCGCGCTACCCGAGCCCGCCCCGGCCGAGGTGGCTCCCCGGCGCCGGCTCACCGCCGATTCGATCGTCCATGAGCGGATCGTCCGGCCGGACCAGCGGATTCCGACGGTGGGCTGGCGCGCGGCGTTGTACGCGGCCACCGGCGGCCGGATCAACCTGGGCATCGGAGCGGCCGAGCGGGACTGGCTCGAGCTGCTCGCTCGGGTCCGCCGCCCGATGGCCGGTGCCCGGCAGATCGCGGTCACGTCGATCAAGGGCGGGGTCGGCAAGACCACCGTGGCGGCGTGCCTGGGGCTCATGCTGGCCGAGTACCGGGGCGACGGGGTGGTCGCGGTGGACGCGGACCCGGATGCCGGAACCCTCGCCGACCGGCTCGGCGGCCAGGTCAGCGTCACCGTCCGCGACCTGCTCGCCGATGTGGACAAGATCAGCTCGCTGGGCCAGATCGGCGAGTACACCAGCTTGGCCGGGCGGCTCCGGGTACTCGCCGGCGAGCAGGACCCGGCGATGGGCGAGGCCTTCCGGCGCGAGGAGTACCAGCGCGTGTGCGGCGCGCTGGCCAGGTTCTTCGACATCGTGATCACCGACTCGGGAACCGGGCTGGTGCACTCCGCCATGCGCGGCACCCTCGAGCTCGCCGACCGGCTCATCGTGGTGGGGTCCCCGACTGTGGACGGAGCGAGCCGGGCCAGCAAGACCCTGGACTGGCTGCTTGCGCACGGCCACGAGCGGCTGGTCGAGGACGCGGTCCTGGTGCTGTGTCAGGACCGGAGCAGCCACCGGGTGGACCACGCCCAGCTGCACCGGCACTTCACCGAGCGCTGCAAACACGTCGTGGAGATCCCGGCCGATCCGCACCTGTACTCCGGCGGCCTGATCGACCCATCTCTGCTGCAGCCGATTACCCGGGACGCCTACCTGCGGTTGGCCGCGGTGGTCGGAGATGGCTTTTCGCGGTAGCCCGAGTCGTGATATGCATCGGGGCCCCACCCGGTGAGGTTCCGGATGGGGCCCCGATACGTTCCCGAACTGACGCGCCGCTCCCACCACGAAGCGACGTGTATTAAGTTAGCCTACCCTTCCTTAAGGCGCAAGCCTCGATCCACAAGTGATCCCCGATCGCGTGACGGGACGCCTGCTACGAATCTCAGATCGCGGCAGTCGCGGGGCTCACGTCAGCGGCGCGGGCGCGGCGGCGCAGGGTCCGGCGCAGCACGAGCATCACCACGATCACGGCGAGCACCGATGCGGCGCCACCCACAACGGTCGGTGCCCGGCCGCCCAGCTTCTGCCCCAGCAAGCCCAGCAACGGAGCGCCCAGCGGCGTGCCGCCCAGGAACACCAGCATGTACAGGCCCATCACCCGGCCGCGCATGGTCGGGGAGACGGACAGCTGCACGCTGGCGTTGGCCGCCGTGGTGAACACCAGTGCGGCCACCCCGGTGGGCACCAACACCACGGCGGTGAGCAGGATGGACGGCATCAGCCCGGCCACGGTTTCCAGCACCCCGAAGGCCAACGCCGCCCCGATCACCAGCCGCAACCTGGGCCGTCCGGAGCGCCGCGCGCCCAGGCTGGCGCCCAGCAGCGAGCCAACCGCCAGCACGGTGGTCAGCAGGCCATAGCTCTCCGGACCGCCGTGGAAGACATTGCGGGCGAGCAGGGGCAACGTCAGATAGAAGTTGATACCGAGGGTGGACACCACGAACACCAGCGCCAGCACGCCGATCAGCACCGGTTGCTCACGCACGTAGCGCAGCCCCTCCAGCAGCTGCCCTGGCGCCCGGGGCACCCGCTTGGCCCGGAACAGCTTCTTCGGGTCCATGGCCAGCATGCCGATCAGCACCCCGAGGAAGCTCGCCGCATTGAGCACGAACACCCAGCCGGTGCCGACCGCCGTGATCAGCAGCCCGGCCACCGAGGGGCCGACGATGCGGGCGGCGTTGAAGGTCATCGAGTTGAGGCCGACGGCGTTTCCCACCTGGGCCGGACCGACCAGCTCCGAGGCGAACGCCTGTCTGGCCGGCACGTCGATCGAGGAGAACGTGCCCAGCAGCAGGCACAGCAGGTAGACGTGCCACAGCTGGGCCAGATGGGTCAGGTCGAGCAGCCCGAGCGACAGCGCGCACAGCCCCATGCCGGTCTGGGTCATCAACAGCATGCGGCGCTTGTCGTATCGGTCGGCGAGCACCCCGCCCCACAGGGACAGCAACAGGGTCGGAGTGAACTGCAGCGCGCTGGCCACGCCCAGTGCCACCGGGCTGTTGTGCGAGAGGTCGAGCACCAGCCAGTCCTGGGCGATCCGCTGCATCCACGTGCCGACCAGCGAAACGACCTGGCCGGTGGCGTAGTAGCGGTAGTTGCGCACCCGCAGCGAGGCGAACATGCCACCCTGGCCCGGCAATGGCCGCTCCGCGGTTGGCCGCGCCCTGGCGGCGTCGGTCTGGGAGGGTGACGGCGCTTCCGGTGCTTGCGGTGCCTGCGCGGACCCGGGCGGCGGCGGTGGCCCGGGTACGACCGAGCGGTGGGGAGACCGGGGTGGGGCTGTCTCTGACCCTGTCGTCGACCCGCGCTCAGTCACTGTGTCAGGCGCCCGCCATTCTGTCGATGATCTCGGTCGCCCTGGCCAGGGTGACCCGCTCGGCCTCGGTGAGCTCGGCCAGCCGCTTGTCCAACCAGCGCTCCTTGGCCGAGGCCTCGGCGGCCAGCAGCTCGGCCCCGGCCGGGCTCAGCTCGATGATCGACTGGCGACCGTCGGTCGGGTGGTCCCGCCGGGAGACCATCCCCTCCTCCTCCAGGGCGGCGATCACCCTGGTCATGGAGGGCGGCCGCACCCGTTCCGAGGCGGCCAGCTCGCTGGGTGTCATCGGCCCGCAGCGATTCAGCGTGGCCATCGCGGAGATCTGGGTGAGCGACACGGTCTCGTCGGTGCGCTGCGAGCGCAGCCGCCGATTCAGTCGAACCACCGAGAGCCTCAACTGCCCCGCGAGATCCGAGCCGACGCCTTGCTCGAGCTCCATGTCATTAGCCTATCTTACGATCGGGCGCAACTCAGGTCCGGTGCCCACGGTGGGTGATCCCAAAGCCCCAATCGGCGTAACCGAGTCGCACACATGGCCGCGGCGAGCTATGCGTCATAGCTGCGGCGGTGTGCTGAGAGCGCCGACTCAGTGTGCTGAGAGCGCCGACTCGCGGGAAAGGGAGTGGGGGACGGAGGGTAGGTTCGGGTGGGTGCATGAGCCGCCTCCGCCGCCGCCCGCGTTGGTTGATACCGCTCGGGTTGTGGGCGTTGCCACGGCGGTGTGGTTCGTTGTGTGGGCGGGTTTGTTGGTGGCGCACTGGGCCGGTGCCCGCCCGCTGGACATCTGGTTCAGCACCACGCTGTGCGGCTGGGTGCTCGGCCTGATGGGGTACTCGGTCTTCCGGTGGCAGCGCTGGGCGGCGCGCACCGGCCGCCGCGGCGCCCAGAGCGGCGTGGACTGACCCGTCCGGGGTGAGTTCAGCCGGTCAAGGCGGCGAGCAGCGCGCGCACCGGGTCGGTGGCGTGCCAGCACCGGTCCTGCCGCCACACCGGGACGTCCAACCGACGAGCCTCCGGCCGGGTCAGCTCGACGGTCAGCCGCTGGTACAGAAACAGGGTGCCCTCCGGAACCGGTGCCCCGATCGCCGCGCAGGCGGCCACCACCTCGGGCAGGGCGGCCCATCGGCGCTCCCTGGGGGCGCCGGATACGACCTGCCCGGCGACCAGCTCGGAGGCCAGCGGCAGGTCGAGCAGCTCGGCCAGCGCGTCGATGCCCTCGGCGTCCAGCCGCCCGGAGACCGTCTCCGCCTCGGGCAGCGCCGGCGCGAGCCACGGGCGGTCCAGCAGCACGGCACGGCCGGCCTCCAGCACCGAGCCGTCCATCGCGCGCACCCGCTCCGGCGGGTCCAGCTCGTCGGGGTCGATCCGCCCTTCCAGTACCGCGTCGGCCAGCTCCGCGTATGCCGCCCAGGTCAGCGCCGCATCCGGGGTGCGGGAGGGGTCACCGAGGCGGGTCAGCAGGTCGGCGGCGTCGGCGGTGTCCCGCACAACAGCGTCGCCGCGCACGCCGATCGCCGCGAGCAGCTCATCCGCCATTGCCGGGCCGGTGGCGGCCCGCACCTCGGCCGGCAGCTCGTCGAACAGACCGGCCAGCGCGGTCGCCGAGGGCAGCCGCCAGTGCCGGGGCGGGCGCCCGGCCAGCCGCGCGCGGCGGGCCAGCCACCAGGTGGTGTAGCCGCCGGGGGCCCGCAGCGCCGGCCGGTACACCGGGTCGCCGGCGAGCACCGCGAGCGCGGCCGGCCAGGCCTGGTCGTCCACCAGGTCCAGGTCCCGGACCGCGACCAGCTGCGCCGGTGGCTCCTCGGTGGCGTCCCACCAGAGCTCCTCGTCGGCCAGTTCGTGGTCGGGTTCGGTGGGCTGCTCGTCGACCACCAGCGCGAACGAGTCCAGCACGCCGACCGAGGTGAGCACCCGCCTCGGGTACGCCTTGGCCAGCTCGGCGGCCAGCACCCCGATCGGCGCGTCCGCCACCAGCAGCGGCGCGAGCACGGCGTCCGGCAGCATCAGCTCGTCGGCCCGGCACGGCTCGCCGTCGATGTCCGGCAGGGCCAGCCCGGCCAGCCACGGACGGGCGGCCAGCGTCTCCGGCCCGGTCTCGCCCATCTCGCCGAGCAACCCGAGCAGCAGTTGGGCCAGCGCCGCGGTGTCCATGCCGTCCTCGGTGTCGGCCAGCGAGCGATCCACCGCCTCGGCCACGCTCGGGTGGTCGAGCAGCTCGGCGGGTCCGGCTTCGGCGGTGCCCAGCCGGTACAGCAACGGGTGCGCCGCGTCCGGGTGCACGATGCGCAGCCCGGGCAGCCGCAGCTCGGTCAGCGCGCTGATCAGCCCGCTGTCCGGGGAGGAGGCCATCCCCGGGAGTGCCAGCGCGGTGCGCGGCCCGGTGACCGTGCGCCCATCCACCAGCGGCACCGGCAGCGCGGCCAGCTCCTCGCGCGCGGTGGGCAGCCCGTCCACCGCCGGGGCCAGTGCCGCGTACAGCTGGTGCCACCACCCGGCTGGGCGGCGCACCTCGGCCAGCCGGTCGGCCAGGCCGGCCAGCGACAGGCTGGTCACCCCCAGCTCGGCGAGTACCGCACGGGGCGCCCCGGTCACGCTGTCCGCGAGCAGCCCCGGCACCACGTCGGCCAGCGGCGCGGTCAGCTCCGGCGCGGCCGGCACCGGCAGCTCCAGCACCACCCCGTCGCGCGGCCGCACGTCCTTGCCTGCCACGGTCGGCAGCCACGCGGTGTCCGCGAGCGCCGAGGTGATCGCCGCCCGGAGCGCGGCGTCCAGCTCGGAGCGGGGGAACCCGGGGCGGGGGGCGAGCGCAATCCGGTCAGCCGGCGGCAGCGCGAGTACCAGCTCGCGGTACGCGGCCGCGGCCTCGAGCAGCACGGCGTCGGTGTCCGGGCCGGTGCGGATCCGCCGGCGGGAGGGTTGCATCGGCAGGCTGGCCAGCAGCCGCGCCGGCAACGCCAGCCGCTCGTCGCTCGGGGTCGGCGCGTGCAGCACGTCCTCGTCCAGCGGGCGGGGTCGCCCGTCGGCATCCAGCGGCACCGCCCAGCACACCGCCCAGTCCGAGCGGTCCTCCACCGCCCGCCCGCCGCCCGGGCCGGGTCCGCCGTTGCGCTGGAGCCCGCCTCCGGTCCGGCGCACCAGCAGCCAGCGGGCCGGACCCGGTTCCAGGGTCACCGTGCCGTCCGGGTGGTCGGTCCGCCGATGCACCACCATGCCGCCGTCCGTGCCGCCGTCCGTGCCGACCACGGTGATCTCGGCCAGCCAGGGCAGCGCGAGCAACAGGTCGGCGGCGGAGGATTCGGCGGTGGCGAGCAGCTCGTCCGGATCGGTACCGGCGTGCACCGGCAGCCGCACCTCGGTCTGGTACCCGTCCGGCGGCGGATCGTCGGAGCTCAGCGGCCAGCACAGCCGCAACACCGGCGGCCGGCCACCGCGGCGGCGCAACTCATCGGCCGGGGCGCCGGACAGCGCGGCCACCTCGGCGGCGGTGCGCGCCGTGGAGAAGACCACGCCGCCGGCCGAGGAGACGATCCTCGGCTCGCTGGTCACCCCGAGGACCGCGGCGAAACCCACGCCGAACCGGCCGACCGAGTCGGTGTCGCGCTTGCTGGACGCCCGCAGTGAGGCCAGCGCGGCCACTCCGGCGCCGTCCAGCGGCGCGCCGGTGTTGGCCACCCGCAGTTCGCTCCCGGCCCGGCCCGGCACCACCCGCACGATCAGCCGCCCAGGGGTTCCGGCGCGCTGCGCGGCGTCGGCGGCGTTCTGCGCCAGCTCGACCAGCCAGCGGTCCGCGTACCCGCCGAGCAGCAGGTCTTCCTCCGCGTTCGCGTCCTCCCGGAAGCGGGTCGGAGAGTTTGCCCACGCGGCCAGCACCGCGGAGCGCAGCGACCGGGTATCGAATGGGTCGGCGGGGTCGGGCGTCTCCCGGCTCAGCGGGTCTCCAGCTCCACGCCGTCGTCGTAGACCAGCTCGGCGACCGGGGCGATCGGGCCGGAGTCCGCCTCCACGTCGGAGTGCGCCCCGCAGCCGTACTCGGCATGCACCACCATGCCGTCCGCCGGGGCGTACTCGTTGGCGCAGACCCCGAAGGCGGCCCGCAGCGACCCGGCCAACGGAAGGTAGAAGCCGCAGCCGGCGCAGGTGCCCGGGGCGGCCTTGGCCATCTCCGCCGTCGGCCCGTGGTCGCCGTCCCGCCAGCGGTCGGTGGCGTCGTCGCGGCCGACCCGGCTGAGTACCTTGATCCGGCCGAGCCCGACCTCCTTCGCGGTCTCCTCGACCGCCGGGTCGTCCGAGGCGAGGTAACCCGCGACCAGCCGGGGATCCTCCGGATCGCTGGGCAGCAGGTCACCCACGCCCAGGTCGCCGGCGCGCACCCGCTCCTGCCAGGGCACCCAGGCGGGCGCGACCAGCGCGTCCGGGCCGGGCAGCAGCACCGTGTCGCTGATCGTGACCGGCTGGTCCGACCCGCCCTCCGCGACCGTCACCGCCCAGCGCCACCCCCGGTAACCCGGCTGGTGGGCGGCGAAGAAGAAGGTCACGGCGTGCTCGTCTTCGGCGCGGACCTCTTCGTAGCCGCCGACCGCCGACTCTCCGGCGAGTTCGATGGCCGCCGCGCGGGCGTGTTCGACCGCGGCCGGCAGCCGGGGGTCGCTCGGCTGGGCGGGCACGGCGTCCTCGGTGGTGGGGGTTGCGGGTATCACGGGTCGATTGTGCCACTCTCTGCGACGTGCCTGTCCCGGTGACCCGTGCCCTGGTCATCGTGCTGCTCTCCGGGCTGCTGGTGACTGGCCTGTCCGACTGTGCCTCGGCCGCCCCGGCACAGGCCGCCGCAAGCTCGGCGGCGATCACCGCCGGGGTGGCCGACGGGGTTCCCCGACTCCGCCCGGTGGTCCTGGGCACCCTGGCTCACGACACCAGCGCGTGGACCGAGGGCCTGGAGATCGACAACGGCACGCTCTACGAGAGCACCGGGCTGGCCGGCCGCTCCCAGCTGCGCGAACTCGATCCGGGCACCGGTCGACTGCGCCGCGCCAGCCCGTTGCCGGACGGGCTGTACGGGGAGGGCCTCACCGTGCTCGGCGACCGGATCTGGCAACTGACCTGGCAGGACGGCGTGGCGCTGGGATGGGACCGGAACACCCTGACGCCGACCCGCCGGGTGCCGTGGACCGGGGAGGGCTGGGGTTTGTGCCACACCGCCGACGGGCGGGTGATCGCCAGCGACGGCAGCGACCGGCTGCGGGTGCTCTCCGGCACCGACCTCGCGCCGCTGGGCAGCGTCGCGGTGCGCATCGCCGGGCGACCGGTGGCCGGGCTGAACGAGCTGGAGTGCACGCCGAGCGGGGTGTGGGCGAACGTCTACCAGACCGACTGGCTGGTCCGGATCGACCCGGGCAGCGGGGCGGTCACCGCCGCGGTGGACGCCGCCGGCCTACTCACCGCCGACCTGCGCGCCGGCACCGACGTACTCAATGGGATCGCCGCGATCCCAGGCACCGACCAGTTCCTGCTCACCGGCAAGTTCTGGCCCACCATGTTCCGCGTTCGCTTCGTCAGCTGACCGTTCGCGCAAGATCACCCGTCTCGCCTGAGCCGGCACCCACCCGGATGTATCAGCCTGTCCCTCGCCGGGCGCCGGATGCGGAACAATGGCGGCGTGGGTAAGCCCCGGGACCAGGAGCCGCCCCGGACGACCCGCGCGGGTTGGTCGTCCGGAGCGCGGCGCCGCAAGATGTGGGTGACCGTCGACGGCGGGCACACCCGCGCACCGTTGCGCGATCAGCCCGCCGCCGACGTGGACCGCAACAACCCGGCCGATCAGCGCTACCCCGAACGGCGCTACACCGACGAGCGCTATCCCGACGAGCGCTACTCCGACCGGCGCTACACCGAGGACGAGCGCTACCCCAGCCAGCATTACCCAGCGGACCAGCACTACCGAGACGAGCGCCACTACCCCGACCAGCGGTACTCCGACCAGCGGTACTCCGACCAGGGCTACTCGGCGGACCAGCGGTACCCGGACGAGTACGCCGACCAGCCCGACCCAGCCGACCAGGACGCCGCAAGCGAGCAGCACCAGCCGCCGATGCCGCGCAAGCTGACCGTCACCCGGGTTGCCGCCTGGCGCGGCCGGCAGCTCACCGGGCAGGGCATCCGGGCGTTCCAGCGAGCCGCCGAGGCGGACGGGGCGGACCGCTCCGGGCTGACCGCGCTGACGTACGCGACCATGCTCAACTACGCCACCGACGCCGCCATCGCGGTGTCACTGGCCAACACGCTGTTCTTCTCCGCGGCCACGGCGGAGAGCAAGTCCAAGGTGGCGCTCTATCTGCTGATCACGGTGGCGCCGTTCGCGCTGGTGGCGCCGGTCATCGGTCCGCTGCTGGACCGGCTGCAGCGGGGCCGCCGGGTCGCGCTGGCCGCGTCCTTCGTCGGCCGCGCCGTGCTCGCGGTGGTGATGGCGTTCCACTTCAACGACTGGGGGCTCTACCCGGCCGCGCTGGGCGTGATGGTGCTGTCCAAGTCATTTACCGTGCTGCGCGCGGCGGTCACCCCACGGGTGCTGCCGGAGGCGATCACGCTGGTCACCACGAACTCCCGGCTCACCACATTCGGGCTGGTCGCGGGCGGCGTATTCGGCGCGGGGGCGGCCGGCTTCGCCAAGCTCACCGGCTCCCAGGGCGCACTGGTCTACACCGCCGCGCTCTGTGTGCTGGGCGCCTGGCTGTGTCTGCGCATCCCCAGCTGGGTGGAGCACACCGAGGGCGAGGTCCCCGCGACCATCCGCGGCCACCCGGCGGCCAAGCGCCAGCCGATGGGCCGGCGGGTGGTGGTCTCCCTCTGGGCGAACTGCGCGATCCGGATCCTCACCGGATTCCTCATGCTGTTCGTGGCGTTTGTGGTCAAGGCGCAGACCGAGCACGAGCCGACCCGCCAGCTGGTGCTGCTCGGCATCGTCGGCGCGGCCGCCGGGGTGGGCAGCTTTGTGGGCAACGGGGTGGGTGCCCGACAGACCTTCGCCCGCTCGGACGCGCTGGTCTTCGGCTGCGTGGGGGCCGCCGCGACCGGTGCGCTCGCGGCGGCCGTGCTGCCCGGGATCACCGTCGCGGCGATCTGTGCGCTGGTCGCGGCCACCTCCAGCGCGCTGGCCAAGGTCTGCCTGGACGCGGTCATCCAGCGCGACCTGCCTGAGCGGTCCCGGGCGTCCGCGTTCGGCCGCTCGGAAACCGTGCTGCAGCTGGCCTGGGTGTTCGGCGGCGCGCTCGGGGTTCTGCTGCCCCCGGTGTACTGGATCGGCTTCTCCTCGGTCACCGCGGCGGTGCTGCTGCTCGGCGGGCAGGCGGTGCTGATCAGCCGGGGTAGCTCCCTGCTGCCCTGGATCCGGCACCGAGGTCAGCCGGTGCTGGGCACCGAGGCCGGCTGATGAGCCTCCACCACCGGACGCTGGCCCGCACGCTGCTCGGCGGCGCACTGTTGGCCGGTGGTGCGCTGCTGGCCGGCTGCGGCTCGAGCGGGCCGCCCACGGTGGAGTTCACCTCGGCGGCCGGCACGATGCGCACCGGCCCCGCGCAGTACTGCGATGTCGCGGTCACCGAGTGCGCCAACCATCCGGATGCCGTGATCAAGCTCGCGGTGCCGGCCGGGCAGCCACTGACGATCAAGGTGCCCACCGAGCTGGCCGCCGCCCCGTGGCACGTGGTGTTCTCCTACCGGGCGGCGAACGGCGGCTCGGTGGACGGCCGCAGCCCGGTGTTCGCGCCGAACCAACGCATCGACTATCAACTGATCTTGCCCGACCCGACCGACCAGCTGCTCACCGCGCAGGTACAGCAGTTCGGCGGCGGCACCCCGGCCGCGGATCCGGGCGGCGAGGTGTCCTTCCCGATCCGGGGTAGCTGGGTGCTCGCCACCAGCTGACCCTCGGCGGCGGTATCCCGGACCGCGCCGCCAGCTCAGTCCTGGGCCAGCGGCGCGCCCAGCGACAGCTCCACCCGGGCGCCGCCGGACGGAGAACGGTCCAGCAGCATCCCGCCGCCGGAGTCCTCCGCGATCCGCCGCACGATGTCCAGGCCGAGCCCGGTCGACCCACCTCCGGAGCGCCCCGGCCAGAGCGCCTCGGCGGGCGGGAACCCGGCCCCCGCGTCGTCCACGATCAGCACCCCGCCGCCGTCCGGAGACGCCCGCACCAGCAGCCACATCGGGATGCCGCTCGGGGTGTGCGCGAAGACATTGCCGAGCAGCGCGTCCAGCGCGGCGCGCAGGTCAGGATGCCGCACCCGCACCCACACGGGGTGCTCCGGCGCGGCCAGGCTGATCACCCGGGCGGTGTCCTCGGCCAGCGCGGACCAGAAGTTCACCCGGTCCCTGGCCACCGCGACCAGGTCCGCCTTGGCGGGAGTGCCCGGCTCCTCGCTCCGCCGGACCGCGCGGATCACCTCGTCCACCGCCTGGCTCAGCACGTCCAGATCGGCGCTCAATCGGGCGGCCGCCGACCGGTCGCGCAACCCGTCCACTCCCAGGCGCAGCGCGGTGAGCGGCGTGCGCAGCCGGTGCGTCAGGTCCGCCGAGCGCACTCGCTGGGCATCGATCAGGTGCTCCACCCGCGCGGCCAGCCGGTCCAGCGCGGCGCCCACCCGGGAAATCTCCGGCGGACCACCGGGCTGCACCCGAGCGCTCAGGTCCCCGGCCGCGATCCGGTCCGCCCCGCTGCCCAACGCATCCAGCCAGCCGACCTGCCGGCGGGCCAGGTACTCCGCCACCAGGACGCCGGCCAGCAACAGGGCCAAGGCGAGCGCGATGACCAGCAGCCAGGTGCGCAGCGCCACCCGCTCCCAGACGTCGTCCGGCACGGCCACCCGGACCACCGACGGCACCGGGGCGCCAGCCCCGGCGGCGCCCAGCCCAGCGGCGGGCAACGCGGGCAGCACCACGTCCGCCCGGCCGTCCAGCCCGATGCTGGCGCGCCCGTGCCGGGCGGCGTCGAGCACCTCCGGGGCAAGTGCCGCCGGGACACCGAGGACCTGTCCGTCCGGGCGATAGATCGTCACCGAGAGGCCGTCGGCCATCGGGACGGTGGGCAGCGCCCCGGGCGGCAGCGTGGCCGCGTCCGGGAGCAGCGCCTGGGCCCGCTGGACCGCGCTGATCAGCGCCCGCTGCTCGCTGTCCACCCGGGCCAGAACGAGCACCGGCACCAGCAACGCCAGCAGGCAGGCGCCCAGCACCGCCGCGACCACAGTGGTCAGCTGGGCACGCACCTGCTCACGACCCTGGCGCGTCCAGCCGCAGCCCGACCCCCCGGACGGTGTGCAGGTAGCGCGGCGCGCGCCCGCTCTCCCGCAGCTTGCGACGCAGCCAGGACACGTGCACATCGACCGTCTTGTCCGCCCGGCTGTACGGGGAGCGCCACACCTCGGCGAGCAGCTCTCGTTTGCTGATCACCTGGCCAGGCCGGGTGGCCATGTAGGCGAGCAGGTCGAACTCCTTCGGGGAGAGCGGGAGTATCCGGCCGTCCAGCTCGGCGGTACGGGCGGGCAGGTCGATGGACAGCCCACCCAGCACCACGGTGGGCCGGTGCGTCTGGACCTGCCCGCCCCTGCGCAGCACGGCCCGCACCCTGGCCAGCAGCGTGCCGAACCCGAAAGGCTTGACCAGGTAATCGTCGGCACCGGCATCCAGCACCCTGATCACCCTGCTCTCCTCGTCGTCGGCGGTCACCACGATGACCGCGATGTCCAGCACGGCCGCGCGGAGCATCGGCAGCAACTCGAGGCCGTCCAGATCGGGTAGCGAGAGATCCAGCAGGACCAGGTCCGGGCGGTGCTCGATGGCGGCCCGAAGACCGGCCAGAGCAGTCGCCGCCGAACTCGTGGCATGATCAGCAGAGGTTAAGGCCTGAACCAACCCTAACCGGGTGTGGAGGTCATCTTCGATGACCAATACATGCGGCACGGCGGTCGACCTAGCCGCAATTGCTATAACACTTGTAGCCCATAGAGTAGACTCTGCCACGCTCTGTGGCCGACCGGTGGAATTTCCCGACATGAGTTCGACGAGCCGCAAAAAGCAATCGCCAGACTACTGATCTTATCAGCACTTTAGGACTGGTTTAGCCCGGCCTTAGAGCTCGGCCTGCCAGAATCGGGTAAGGAACTGACCCCCCGCAGGCCCCGCACCTCGGTGTTCTACCGACTTGGGCGGCAATCGGCCGGCGGATCGAGACTTGGGAGGTGCGGTGTGCTGATATCCCTCGATGGAGTAGTGGCGTTATCCCCCCGCCCCGCCTCCCCTGATCACCAGAGTTGCGGCGCCGACGGCTAGACGAGGTGGAAGAGTCGACTCAACACTTCGAGTACGCCGCCGAGGCGATCGCCCCCAATCCTCGGCTCTGGCGCACCTTGCTGTTCGCGCACACTCCGAATCACGCCGGCAATTGCCACGCCTGTAACGGCGTTCGCTGGCCGTGCGGCCCGAGGGTGCTGGCCGAGCGGGCCGAGGAGATTCACGCCGGCGCTTAGGAGGGTCCTAGGCCTTGTTCCTCGGATTACCGGGAGCTCGCGATGGTGGAGTTCGACGGTGGTACGTCAATCGCCGACGGGTCCAGACACAAGCTGCGCACGGTGACGGCGAGCAGCACGACCGCCGCCGCGAACAGCAACACGATGCCGGCCAGTATCCAGAGCGTGCTCGCCGCCGTGACACCCACCGCGCCCGTCGCGGTGGGACCTCGAGAGTCCTCCGGATTCTGGGGTACCCGCACCGCCCGACCGGCGCCCTCGCTGATGAACAGCGGACCGGCCGAGGCTGGCCCTGACGCCCCCGCCGGCCGCCGGTGCTGAGCGGGCGACCTGCGCTCGGTCAGCGGCTCGGCTCCCGGTGCCCCGGCACGCGACGCCGCCGCCCCAAGCCCCCCGGACGCGACGGCCCCCGGCACACCACCGCTGGACGCAACGCCTCCCGGCGCGCCAGCCCGCCGCGGACCGGCCCTTGAGACATCGGCCCTCGGGGCATCGGTGGGCATGCCGCGTTCCGCGCGGAGCCGGCTGAGTATCTCCTGGACCGGGATCGCCTCGGTGGGCGTCTCGTCGTCCAGCGGCCGGCGGGGTTCGCGCACCACGCCAACCACCCCCGAGACTCGACGGTCACCGCGGGCCAGGCTAACCCGTCCGCGACGAGCGGCGAATGCTTGACACTCAACAGTGGGCGGCCACCGAGCGCGACCGGGCGTGGCTGAGCCCGGTCAGCCGTCCAGGTCCCTGGCGACGGCGCGGACCACCTCGGCGGCCAGCTTGGCGGTGCGCCGCTCCGGGTAGCGGCCTCGACGCAGGTCGGGGAGCACCTTCGTATCCAGCAGCTTGATCATGTCCTCGATCAAGCCGTGCAGCTCCTCGGCGGGACGGCGGCGGGCCTCCACGACCGACGGCGGGGTATCGACCAGTCGGACGGACAACGCCTGCGGCCCGCGCCGACCCTCAGCCATTCCGAACTCGACCCGCTGCCCGGATTTGAGGCCCTCCACCCCGGCCGGCAGCGCCGCCTTGCGGACGTAAACGTCCTGACCCCCGTCCTGGGAGAGAAAGCCGAAGCCCTTCTCAGCGTCGTACCACTTGACCTTGCCGGTCGGCACCCTGCTCACCCGTCCCTTGCTGATACACACAACGAACGCGCCCCGAGCGACGTCGGGACGCGCCAAACCCAAGCCTAGCGTCCGGCGAGGATCCCGCGCCCTACTTATGGAAGTCCTTATCCGCGCCCTGGGCGCCCTCTGGTCATCCGGAGTTCCCCTGAAACACCGGCTACGCGTGTTTCGTCCGCGCGACCGAGGTGAGATCGAGTGACTCTATCGACCGCTCCCGCATCTCGACCTTGCGGACCTTGCCGGTGACCGTCATCGGGAACTCGTCCACGATCTGGACGTACCGAGGGATCTTGTAGCGCGCCAGCTTCCCGGCGGCGAACTCCCGGACCGTCTCGGAGGTCAGCGGCTCGGCCCCGGGGCGCACCCGGATCCAGGCGCACAGCTCTTCGCCGTAGCGCTCGTCCGGCACCCCGACAACCTGCGCGTCCAGCACGTCCGGGTGGGTGTAGAGGAACTCCTCGATCTCCCGGGGGTAGATGTTCTCCCCGCCCCGGATGACCATGTCCTTGATCCGCCCGGTGATGTTGAGGTAGCCGTCGGAATCCATGATCCCGAGGTCGCCGGTGTGCATCCAGCGGGCGGCGTCGATGGCCTCGGCGGTCTTCTCCGGTTCCGCCCAGTAGCCCAGCATCACCGAGTAGCCCCGGGTACACAGCTCGCCGGGGGTGCCCCGGGGCACGGTCAGCCCGGTCTCCGGGTCGATGATCTTGACCTCGACGTGCGGCAGCACCCGGCCGACCGTGGACACCCGCCGCTCCAGCGAATCGTCCGCCCTGGTCTGGGTGGACACCGGGGAGGTCTCGGTCATCCCGTAGCAGATCTGCACCTCGGTCATGCCCATCCGGGAGACCACCTGCTTCATCACCTCCACCGGGCACGGCGAGCCAGCCATGATCCCGGTGCGCAGCGAGGACAGGTCGTAGGACTCGAAGTTCTCCTCGGCCAGCTCGGCGATGAACATGGTGGGCACCCCGTACAACGACGTGCACCGCTCGGCGGCCACCGCGGCCAGCGTCTGTTTCGGGTCGAACGCCGGCGCGGGAATGATCATCGCCGCGCCGTGCGAGGTGGCCGCCAGGTTGCCCATCACCATGCCGAAGCAGTGGTAGAACGGCACCGGGATGCAGATCCGGTCCTCCTCGGTGTATCCGCACAGCTCCCCGACGAAGTAGCCGTTGTTGAGGATGTTGTGGTGGCTCAGCGTGGCGCCCTTGGGAAAGCCGGTGGTGCCCGAGGTGTACTGGATGTTGATCGGATCGTCCGGGCTGAGGTTGGCCCGCGCGGCGGCCAGCTCGGCGCGGTCCCCGCCGGCGCTCGCGGTCGCCAGTGCGTCCCACTCCGGGGAGTCCAGCAAGACCACCCGCTCGAGCGCCGGGCAGTTCGGCCGCACCTGCTCGATCATCGCCGCGTAGTCGGAGGTCTTGAACGCCGCCGCGGCCACCAGCATCCGGGCCCCGGCCTGGTTGAGCACGAACTCCAGCTCGTGGGTGCGGTACGCCGGGTTGATGTTGACCAGGACCACGCCGATCTTGGCGGTGGCGTACTGGACGAATGTCCAGCTGGCCTGGTTCGGCGACCAGATACCCACCCGGTCACCCTTGACCAGCCCGGCGTCCAGCAGGCCCAGCGCCAGCGCATCGACACCGGCGACGAACTCCCGGTAGCTCCACCGCCGCCCGCTGGCCACCTCGACCATCGCGTCCCGGTCCGGGAACAGCGCGGCGGTGCGGTCCAGGTTGTCACCAATGGTGTCGCCGAGCAGCGGCTGCTCGGAAATCCCCGAGGCGTAGGAAGGCACAGCGGGAACAGGTGGGGCAGCCGGGCTCACGGTGTCTCCTCAACTCACAACGGTGTGCAGCGGCCCATATCCTCCGACAGCCCGACCAACCACGCCAGTGCGCCGCGGGCAGTCGTGAGCCTCAGGCGGTCGCCCGGGGTTCCCGGATGGCCACCACGGCGGCGAGGCTGATCAGCCCGACCACGACCATGTACAGCGACACCGACAGCGAGGTCCCGGTGGCGGTGTAGAGCGCGGTGGCGATGAGCGGGGCGAACCCGCCGCCGACCACCGCGCCGACCGCGTAGCTGATGGACGCCCCGCTGTACCGGTAGCGCGGCTCGAACATGCCGGCGAACAGCGCGGACTGCGGCCCGAACGTCAGGCCCAGCCCGGCGGTCAGCACGATCACCGCGACCAGTAGCCAGATCGGCTGCTTGGTGTCGAACAGCACGAAGAACGGCACCGCCCACACCACCATGACCACCGAGCCGATCAGGTACACGGGCTTGCGCCCGACCCGGTCCGACCACATCGCTGAGGCCACGATGCTGATCAGCCAGGAAACGCTGCCCACAATGATCACGATCAGCAGCAGGTTGCGGCTCAGCTTGAGCACCGAGGTGCCGTAGGAGAGCAGGTAGGCCAGGAACACGTAGCCGATCGCGGTGTTCGCGATGAAGCTGGTGGACGCCAGGAACAGCTCCCGGCCGCGCTCCCGGAACACCTCCACCACCGGCACCTGGCTGCGGGCCTGGTCATCGCGCAGCGCGCGGAACACCGGGCTCTCCTCCACCTTCAGCCGGACGAACAGGCCCACCCCAACCAGCACGATGCTGAACAGGAACGGGATCCGCCAGCCCCAGGCGGCGAACTGGGCGCTGCTCACCACGTTGCTCATCAGGAAGAACATCCCCTGGGCCAGGATCAGCCCGGCCGGCACGCCGATCTGGCTGGCCGAGCCGTACACCCCGCGCTTGTCCGGCGGGGCATGCTCGACCGCCATCAGCGCGGCACCGCCCCACTCGCCCCCGGCGGAGAGCCCCTGCAGCAGGCGCAGCAGCACCAGCAGTATCGGCGCCCACACCCCGATCTGGCCGTAGGTGGGCAGCAGCCCGACTCCGACGGTGGCCACCCCCATCAGCATCAGCGAGGCGACCAACATCCGTTTGCGGCCGATCCGGTCACCCCAGTGGCCCCAGAGCACGCCGCCCAGCGGACGGGCCAGGAATCCCGCGCCGAGCGTGGCGAAAGCGGCCAGCGTGCCGGACGCGGGGGACAGCGAGGAGAAGAACTGGGAGCCGAAGATCAGCGCGGCGGCCGTGCTGAAAATGAAGTAGTCGTACCACTCAACGGTGGTGCCGACGCCGCTCGCCGCCGCCACCCAGCGGAGTTGCCGCGGATCGGTTTGCGGTACTGCACGAACGTTCGGTTCTGATGTCACGCGGGTAGTCCCCCTCGGGAAGGCCAGCGCCGGCCACTGGTCCGCCCCGACCAGTGCGCACACCTTTACACAAAAGAGTGTGAGACTCCTAGAGCCCCGCTGTGAAAAGCAGCCGGTCGGCCGTGTTCTGGAAGGTACCGCCCTGGATCACGCCGGGCGTGGCCTGTCGGATGATCCAGTCCTTGAGCGCGGCCGAGGAGATGTCGCCGAATCGCTGCTTGTACAGCGCGGCGACGCCGGCGGCGAACGGCGCGGACATCGAGGTGCCGGAATAGGACTTGACCCCACCGCCGGGCACCGGGGCGATGATGCCGTTGCCCGGGGCGTACAGGGACACGCAGGGGCCGGTGCTGGATGTGCTGGCTCGCTCGTCGTTCCGGGTCGAGTTGGCCACCACGAGCACGTACGGCGAGTCGCGGGGCGCCCGGTCGCACGAGTCGCCGCCGGTGTTGCCGGCCGAGGTGGACACGAACACCCCGGAGTTGGCCAGCCGGCTCACCGCGGCGGTCAAGGTGGCCGAGGGCGCTTGGGCGTAGCGCCAGGACAGCACCGCCACAGCCGGCTTGCGGGCGTGACTGGTCACCCAGTCCACCCCCTCGAGCAGGTTGGACAGCTTGCCGCCGCCGTCGCAGTCCAGCACCTTCACCGCGTGCAGGGTGGCCTGCTTGGCCACCCCGTAGGTGGTGGAACCGGCGATGCCGGCCACCACGGTGCCGTGCCCGTCACAGTCACCCGCCGGGCCGCCGACGAAGTTCGCGTCGAACACCGCTCGGCCGCCGAAGTCCGGGTGGGTGGTGTCGATGCCGGTGTCCAGCACGTAGATGTTCACCCCGGCGCCGGTGGCGGAGAAGGTGTAGGAGCGGGACAGCGGCATGTTGCGCTGGTCGATCCGGTCCAGTCCCCAGTTCACCGGGTTGTCCTGGCGATAGGACAGCGCGGGGCCGTCGTTCTCGCCGCGGGGGAGGCCGGCGGCCGGCGGGGGTGGGGGCGCCGGCGGCGCGCTCGGCGCGAGCGGAGCCTGTCTGGGCGGGGGTGGGCTCGGCGGGTTGGGCGTGGACGCGCCCGGGTCCGCCGCGGCGGGGTAGCTGCCCGGCGATGTGGAGCCCTGGATCGGCGGCGCGCCGGCACCGGCGTCGCCGGGAGCCCCGGCCGGACCGTCGCCCGGGGGCGGCGTGCCCGGACCCGCGTCACTCGGCGGCCCGGCGGGGCTATTGCCCAGCGGCGGCATACCCGGACCGCTGTTGCTGGCCGGGTCGTTGCTCGCCGGGTCGTTGCCAGCCGGGGCGTTGCCGGCCGGACCGTTGCTGGCCGGGTCGTTGCCAACCGGGTCGGAAGGGGTGGCGTCCAGGGGCGGCATCTCCGGACCCGCGTCACTGGGCGGCTCGTCGGGGCCGTCGTCGATGGCCTGCGCGGTGGCATCGGCCTCCACCGAGAGCACACCGGGGCGGGCGCGCAGCCGATCAGCCTGGACGGTGGTCATCGACGCGGCGAACCCCAGCACGGCATCGTTGAACCGGGCGGTCGGCGCGGTGCGGGCCTCGGCGGCCACCCCGTCCACGTTCTGCCCGGCCGCGATCCGCACCACGTAGCCACTGGTCGGCTCCGCCGCCACCGCCGCCGGCGCGGGCACCATGACCGGAACGAGTATCCCGAGCGACGCGGTCAGGGTGGAGAGCGCGGAGACTAGCCCGGGGACGATCACGGAGAGCAACGCTATGTAGCGATCTCTCGTTTGATCAACGCTCTAGCGGGGGGTGTTGGCGCAATAGAGGCTATCGAGATCATCAATCACTACTTTGGGTGGCCGATCGGCGTGGCTGTTTGACCTTGCCTCATCACCCACTCGAGGCCGGGTCTCGCCGTAGCTCACCGGGCTGCCGCGTGCACCTGGACCTCGGTGGCCTTGACCGCGAACCACAGCCGCGCGCCCGGCGCCAGCACCTCGGCGCCGGCCAGGTCGGCCACCGCGGCCGGGGTCACGTCGGCGGCCAGCCCGGCCACCCACGGCGGGCCGCCGGCCACCGGCTCGGCGCGCAGCCGGATCACCTCGCCGTGTGGCTCCATGCCGGCCAGCCGCACCTCCACCACGTTGCGCGGGCTGCCGTCCGGGCGGTCCCGGAACACCGCCACCGCGGACGGCGGGAACACCGCCACAGCCGCCGACCCGTCCGCCAACCCCTCGCCGGCGTCCTGGCCGGCCACCGTGGTGCCGTCGGCGGTGCGCAAGCCGCCCGCCGAGCCCACCCCGGGCACCAGGTTCAGCCCGGCGATGCGCGCGGCGAACGGGCTGCGCGGGCGGGTCAGCACCTCCCTGGTGGGCCCCTGCTCGACGATCGAACCGTCGGTCATCACGATCACCCGGTCGGCCAGCACCAGCGCGTCCAGCACGTCGTGGCTCACCAGCAACCCGGTCGTCGGCGGGCTGTCCGGCGCGTCCGGCCCGGACCCGCGCATCACCCGGCGCAGCAGGCCGCGCAGCGCCGGCGCCGAGTCGACGTCGAGCGCGGCGAGGGGCTCGTCCAGCAGCAGCAGCTCCGGCTCGCCGGCCAGCGCGCGGGCCAGCGCCACCCGCTGCGCCTGACCGCCGGACAGCTGGGACGGCCGGCGGCGGGCCAGCTCGGCGACGTCCACCTCGGCCAGCAGCCGCCCGGCCCGCTCCGCCGCCTCCCGGCGACCCACCCCGTGGCACCGCGGGCCGAACGCCACGTTGGCCAGCGCGGTCAGGTGCGGGAAGAGCAGCGCCTGCTGGGCGAGCAGCCCGACGCCCCGGTGGTGGGTTGGTACGTGCACACCGGCGGCGGTGTCGGTGAGCACCTTGCCGGCCAGCACCACCCGCCCAACGTCCGGCCGCAGCAGCCCGGCCAGCACACCGAGCAGCGTGGACTTGCCCGACCCGTTCGGCCCGAGCACCGCGACGACCTCCCCCCTGGCCACCGACAGCGACACGTCCAGGGTGAACTCGCGGCGGCGCACCGTGGCGGTCAGCTCCAGGAACGGCGCGTCGGGCTCGGGGCTGGTGGCTTCGGCGCCGGCGGGTTCGGGGCTGGCGGGGGCACTCACCGGAACCCCTCGGCCGCCCTCGGCCGAGCCACCGCGATCACCACGATCGCGACCACCACCAGCACCAGGGAGAGCGCGATCGCCCCGTCGGTGTCCACCTCGCGTTGCTGGTAGACCAGCAGCGGCAAGGTCTGCGTGGTGCCCTGCAGGCTGCCCGCGAAGGACACCGTGGCGCCGAACTCGCCGAGCGCCCTGGCGAACGCCAGCACCAGCCCGGAGCCCAGCCCGGGCAGCACCAGCGGCACGGTGACCCGGCGGAACGCGGTGAACGGCGAGGCACCCAAGGTCGCCGCCACCGCCTCGTACCGCTCTCCGGCGGTGCGCAGCGCGCCCTCCAGGCTGACCACCAGGAACGGTAGGGACACGAACGTCTGCGCGAGCACCACGGCCGCCGTGGTGAACGGCACGGTGACCCCGAACCACAGGTTCAGCAACCGCCCCGCCGGCCCGGTCCGGCCCAGCGTGTAGAGCAGCGCCAGACCGCCGACCACCGGCGGCAGCACCAGCGGGAGCAACACCACCGGCCGGGCCAGCCGCACCAACGGCGAGCGGGACCTGGCCAGTACGGCGGCCAGCGGGCCACCCAGCAACAGGCAGATCAGCGTTGACATCGCCCCGGTCTCCACCGACAGGCGCAGCGCGGCCAGCGCGGCGTCGCTGGTGACCAGTTGGGGCAGCCGGCTCAGGTCGGCGCGCACGATCATCCCGACCACCGGCAGGGCGATCAGGGCGAACGCCAACACCGCGGGTATCCACAGCGCCACCGGCAGACCCACTCCGACGCTGTGCCGGTCGTCCCGCTCGGGCCGACGGGATCCGGCACGCCGGCCGGAGCCGAACCGGCGGCCGGAGCTAGGCGGATGGCCGGAGCCGGGCCGCCGGTCGACCCTGGTTCCGCCCAGTGGGGCCGTCACCGCCTCATGGCGTGCCGAAGCCGGCGTTCTTCAGCACGAGCTGCCCGTCCGGTCCGCGCATCAGGGCGACGAATTTGTCGGCCAGCTGAGCGTGCGGCGAGTTCTTGAGCACCGCGATCGGGTACTGGTTGAGCGCCTTGGACGCCTCGGGGAAGTCCACGCCCTCGACCTTGCCGCCGCTGGATTTCACGTCGGTCACGTACACCAGCGCGGCGTCCGCGTCCCCGGTGGCCACCTTGCTCAGCGCGGAGCGCACGTCGGACTCCTGGCTGACCGGCTTCAGGGTGACCCCGGTGGCCTTCTGCACCTGCTGGGTCGCGCTGCCGCAGGGCACCTGCGGGGCGCACACCACAACCTTCAGGTCCGGCTTGGTCAGGTCGGCGAAGCTGTGCACACCCTTGGGGTTGCCCGGCGACACGGCGATCTGCAGCACGTTCGTGACGAAGGTCGTCGGCTGGCCGTTGACCAGCCCAGCCACGACGACCGTGTTCATTGTCGAGGTGTTCGCGGCGGCGAAGACGTCGGCCGGCGCGCCGTTGACGATCTGTTGGGCCAGGTCGGAGGAACCGCCGTAGTTGAACCGGACCGTGGTGCCCGGGTTCTGTTCCTCGAAGGTCTTGCCCAGCTTGTTGAACACGTCGGTCAGCGAGGCGGCGGCGGACACCGTGAGGGTCGCTCCACCGGCCGGGGCCGACCCGGAGGGGCCGGCCGGTTGCGGCGCCCCCCCGCCGCCACAACCGGCCGCCAGCCCGGTCACCAACGCGGCGGCCAGCAGCCAACCCGCCACTCCGATCGGGCCTTTCCTCATCGGGCTCCCCCCGGGGTCTCCACCACCACATGCGTGGACTTGATCACGGCCACGGCCAGCGAGCCCGGCTGCAGGCCAAGTTCCTTGACCGCCTCGGTACTCATCAGCGAGACCACGCGGTGCGGCCCGCACTGCAGCTCCACCTGAGACATCACCCGGTCCGAGATGATCTCGGTGACCAGCCCGACCAGGTGGTTTCGCGCCGAGCGGCCGACCGACGACGGGTCCGGCGCGGCCTGCGCCTGGGACCGGGCGAACTCGGCCAGCCGGGCGCCGTCGATCACCTTGCGGTTCGACGCGTCGACCTGTACGGGCAGGGTGCCCGCGTCGACCCAGCGACGCACGGTGTCGTCACTGACCCCGAGAAGCCGTGCGGCCTCGGCGATCCGGAATTGCGGCACGGCGGGAACCCTACATCCGAGGCCGCGGAACTGCCCATTGCCGGCTCGCCAACTGGCAAGCAGCCGGGACGCGCCGGCGCCCTTATTCTGCCGGGGTGGACTTCCAGCCGAGCGACACCGCCGTCGACTACAGCCAGCGCATGCGCGCCTTCCTGGACGAGGCGGTGCTTCCCGCCGAGCCGGTCTACGAGGCCTGGCGCGCGGACCGCCGAGGCACCCCTCAGGAATGGGATACCCCGCCGGTCCTGGAGGACCTGAAGAAGGAGGCCAGGTCCCGGGGGCTGTGGAACCTGTTCCTGCCGGACGTCTCCGGGCTGTCCAACCTGGAGTACGCCTCGGTGGCCGAGGTCTCCGGCTGGTCACCGGTGATCGCCCCGGAGGCGATCAACTGCCAGGCCCCGGACACCGGGAACATGGAGACCCTGCACCTGTTCGGCACCCCGGAGCAGAAGGAGCAGTGGCTCAACCCGCTACTGGACGGCGAGATCCGGTCGGCCTTCGCGATGACCGAACCGGACGTGGCCTCCTCGGACGCCACGAACGTGCAAACCTCGATCCGCCGGGACGGCGACGAGTACGTGATCAACGGCAAGAAGTGGTGGATCTCCGGCACCGCCGACCCGCGCTGCGCGATCTTCATCGTGATGGGCAAGACCGACCCGGAGGCGCAGACGCACCGCCAGCAGTCCATGGTGCTGGTGCCCAGGGACACCCCTGGTCTGGAGATCAAGCGGCACCTGCCGGTGTTCGGCTACCAGGACCAGCACGGCCACTCCGAGATCCATTTCAACGACGTGCGGGTGCCGGTGTCCAACCTGCTCGGCGAGGAGGGCGGCGGGTTCGCCATCGCCCAGGCCCGGCTCGGTCCAGGGCGGATCCACCACTGCATGCGGCTGATCGGCATGGCCGAGCGGTCCGTCGAGGCGATGGTCGCCAGGGCCACCACCCGGATCGCGTTCGGCCGTCCACTGGCCGAGCAGGGTGTGGTGCGCGAGCAGATCGCGAACAGCCGGCTGGAGATCGAGCAGGCCCGGCTGCTGGTACTCAAGACGGCGTGGCTGATCGACAACCATGGGGCGAAGGGCGCCCGTACCGAGATCGCCGCGATCAAGGTGGTGGTGCCCCGGATCGCCTGCACGATCATCGACCGGGCGATCCAGATCCACGGTGCCGGTGGCATGAGCGACGACTTCCCGCTGGCCTACTTCTACGCCTGGGCCCGCGCCCTGCGGATGGCCGACGGCCCGGACGAGGTGCACCTGCGCAGCGTCGCGCGCGAAGAGCTCAAGCGTCACGCCTGACCCTGTGAGTGGTATTGGTCGCTATAGCGACCAATACCACTCACAGGTGCTGAGCCGCGTTACTCGACGGGCGGCTGGATCCAGACAGACGTGTCCGGGGTCCCCAGGTACGCGCCTTTTTAGGTGAGTTTCTTTGCGCAACTCCGCGTTCGCGGTTCCACTCGAGCGATCGGTCAGCAGATGAGGAGACAGGGCGTCGCCGCAGGTCAACTGGCCTGTTTCGGGCCGAGGTCGCTCAGAATCCACCGGTAGGCTCGGGAGGGTGACTACCACCGACCTCGGTCTGCCTGGGTTGCCAACCGCGCCGGGCAACCGCCCGACGCGGCCCGACGACCCACGATTGATCGACCGGTTCGGCCGAGTCGCCACCGATCTGCGGGTGTCCCTGACCGACCGCTGCAACCTGCGCTGCACCTACTGCATGCCCGCCGAAGGCCTCGACTGGACGCCCTCTGAGCAGCTGCTCAGCGATGACGAGATCGTCCGGCTGGTCAGCATCGGGGTGCGCCGCCTCGGCATCCGTGAGGTGCGGTTCACCGGCGGCGAGCCGATGCTGCGCAAGGGCCTCGAGTCGATCTTGAGTCAGGTCTCCGGGCTGACTCCCCGCCCGGAGATATCCCTCACCACCAACGGCATCGGGCTGTCCCGCCGGGCTCAGTCGTTCGCCGCCGCCGGGGTGGACAGGCTGAACGTGTCGCTGGACACCCTGCGCCCCGAGACGTTCTTGAAGATCACCCGGCGGGACCGGATCACCGACGTGCTGGACGGAATGGCCGCCGCGCGCGCCGCCGGCCTGGACCCGGTCAAGGTCAACACGGTGCTGCTGCGCGGGGTCAACGACGACGAGGCGGTGCCGCTGCTGCGCTACTGCCTGGATGCCGGGTACGAGCTGCGGTTCATCGAGCAGATGCCGTTGGACGCCCAGCACAGCTGGCAGCGCGAGGAAATGATCACCGCCGAGGAGATCCTGGCTCGGCTGCGGGAGGCGTTCACCCTCACCCCTGACCCGACCGAGCGCGGCGGCGCCCCGGCCGAACGGTGGCTGGTGGACGGCGGCCCGGCGGTGGTCGGCGTGATCGCCTCGGTCACCCGGCCGTTCTGCGGCGACTGCGACCGCACCCGGCTCACCGGCGACGGCCAGCTACGCTCCTGCCTGTTCGCCCGGGGCGAGACCGACCTGCGCGCACTGCTGCGCGGCGGTTCCTCGGATGACGAGATCGCGGACGCCTGGCGCGGCGCGATGTGGGCGAAGGCCGCCGGACACGGGATCGACGACCCCGGGTTCCTGCAGCCAGATCGGCCGATGAGCGCAATCGGAGGGTAAGGGTGTCGATCACCGTTCGGTACTTCGCCGGGGCCCGCGCGGCCGCCGGCGTTCCCGATGAGCGGGTGGCGCTGCCGGACGGCGGCACGGTGGACGACGTGCTCGCACTGGTGACCGCACGCCACGGCGCCGCGCTGTCCCGGGTACTCGACGCATCCAGTCTGCTGCTCGACGAGGTAGCCGTGCGGGACCGCTCGCTGCGCCCGCACGCCAACGCCACCCTCGACGTCCTCCCCCCCTTCGCCGGCGGCTAACCCTTTACGGGTCCGCGAGTCGGGGCCCGCCGGTTCTACTGCCCGCGAGTCGGGGCTCCCAGCACACTGAGTCGGGCGTCTCAGCACACTTCTGGCCGGCTCGCCTGGTTTTCGGTGCCCGGGCAGGCTAGGAGCATGGCGGATCGGTCGAGTGGAGCGCGCGTCGTGCTGATCACCGGGGCGAACCGGGGGCTGGGGCTGGAGCTCGCCCGGCAGTGCGCGACGGACGGCGACACGGTACTGCTGGGCAGCCGGAACCTCGAGGCGGGCGAGCAGGCCGCCTCCGGGCTGATCGCCGACGGGGTGCCCGAGGGCCGGCTGCGTCCGGTGCGACTGGACGTCACCGACGCCGACGGGCTGACCGCACTGGCCGCCCGGGTCGGCGACCAGTTCGGCCGGGTGGACGTGCTGGTCAACAACGCCGCCGTGCACTACGACACCTGGCAGAACGCGGCGAACGCCGACCTGGGCGTGGTCCGCGAGGCGCTGGAGACGAACGTGCTCGGCGCCTGGCTGACCACGCAGGCATTCCTCCCACTGCTTCGCCACGGCCGCCACCCGAGGGTGGTCATGGTGAGCAGCGAGGGTGGGTCGCTGGCGTCGATGGGCGGCGGCATTCCGGCGTACCACGTCAGCAAGGCGGCACTCAACGCGCTGACCCGGACCTTCGCCGGTGACCTGGCCAGGGACGGCATCCTGGTCAACGCGGTGTGCCCGGGCTGGACGGCCACCGATATGGGCGGGGCCGGCGGGCGGCCGGTCGGCGAGGGCGCGGCGAGCATCCGGTACGCCATGGACCTGCCGGACGACGGGCCGTCGAGCACGTTCACCCGGGACGGCCGGCCAATCCCGTGGTAGCCAGGGTGTGCTGAGAACCCCGACACAGTGTGCTGAGAGCCCCGACTCGCGGGCAGTTTAGGGGTGGGTGGAGGGGAGGGCGGCGGTGTAGGCGGGCCAGGTGCCGGCGGGGGTGCGGACTGATTCGGCGGCCAGGACGGCGTGCACGATCGCGCGGGTCACGCAGTCGGCGCCGGCGGCCAGCAACTCGTGCAGGTCGGCCAGCTCGGGCGCCGGCCGCGCCCCGGTGGACAGCGCGAACGTGGTGTCGCCGTCGACCATGGTGTGCACCGGGCGCACCGCCCTGGCCAGCCCGTCGGCGCCCATCCCGGCGAGCAGGCAGCACTCCGCCTTGCTCAGCCTGGCGTCGGTGCCCAGCACGGACAGCGTGGTCGCCCGCAGCGGGCCCTCCAGCGCACTGCGCAGCAGGCCGGCGTCCAGCGCGGCGGCCAACTCGGCCGGGTCCGGGGGCCGCAGCGCGGCGAACTCCGCCTCCGCGCCCGAGCCGAGCCCGAACCGCGCACCGTAGAGCTCCCCGGTCGGCTGGTGCACCGCCGACCCGGCCGCGTTGAGCACCACCAGGGCGGCCACCGTGGCACCGCTGGAGAGCACCGCGCTGGCGCTGCCCACGCCGCCCTTGAGCGCGCCGACCACCGCCCCGGTACCGGCCCCGACCACGCCGCTGACCACCGGACCCGTTCCGGCCGGCCCGGTCGCCGCCCGGTACGCGGCCAACCCGGTGGCGGCGTCCGGGCGCGCGCCGAAGTCGCCGCCCCGGCCCAGGTCGAACACCACGGCGGCGGGCACGATCGGGACGATCCGCTCGGACGCCGCCGGACCTGGCCCCCGGGTGAGCGGGTAACCCCAGCCATCCGACTCCAGCCCGCGCATCACACCGTCGGCGGCGGCCAGCCCGTACGCGCTGCCGCCGGTGAGCAGCACCGCGTTGATCCGACGCACCAGCCGGCGGGGATCCAACAGGTCGGTCTCCCGGGTGCCTGGCGCGGCACCGCGCACGTCCACGCCGGCCACCGCACCCTCGGGCGGCGCCAGCACCACCGTGCTCCCGGTCAGCGGCCCCGCCTCAGCGCCACCGCCAGCGCCTCCGGCTGCGCCGCTTCCAGCGCCAGGCGCCGGGCTCGGCGCGCGCAAGGTCTCGTGCCCGACGCGCAGGCCGGGCACGTCGGTCAGCCCGTTGGTGGGCCCGGGGTGAAGACCGGTCAGCTCCTCCGACCCTTGATCACCCGGAACACCACGAACAGCGCCAGCAGGCCGAGCACGATGGGAGCCAGCCGCTTGAGCACCGGCGCGCCGGCGGTGTCCAGCAGGTCGATCGCCTCCACCTCGCTGCGGGTCGGCTCCGGCGCACTCGCCAGCTTCGGCGCCACACCGTTCGCGCTGGCCGGGCCGGACGGCACGGGGGTGGGCGCGGTCTTGATCGCCGACGGCGCCGGCGCCGGGGACTCCGACGAGCCCGCGGACTTCTGCGCCGACCCGGCGGCCGAGGCACCGGACGTGGTCGAAGCGGCCGCCTCGGCCTCGCCGGAGGTTTCCGCCTGCGGGCCCAGCTTGTTCGCCAGGCAGGAGGAGAACTGCCCGATGATCTTGTCGCTCACGTCGGCCATCACGCCGCGGCCGAACTGGGCGGGGCGCCCGGTCACCGTCATGTCGGTGACCATCTTGACCGTGGTCTGCGCGTCGCCGTCCGCCTGCAGCGTGCCGGTGACGGTCGCGCTGGCCGTGCCGTTGCCCCGGGAGTCCCGCCCGGAAGCCTCGATCACCACCTTGTGCGCCTCGTCGTCGCGCTCGACGAACGTGCCCTTGCCCTTGTAGGTCAGCGAGATCGGCCCCAGCTTCACCTTGACCGTGCCGGTGAACGAGTCGTTCTCGTAGGTCTCCAGCGTCGCGCCCGGGAAACAGGGCGCCACCCGGCGCGGGTCGTTGAACGCCGCCCACGCCTCGTTTATCCCGGCCGGAATGGTGAACGTGTTCTCCAGCTGCATCAGTTCTCAGTCCCCGTCCGAAAATCGTCCCAAAAACGTGAACGCCCGCCCAGCCTGGGCGGGCGTCCACGAAACGGTGAGTGGTTCAGCCGGCAGCGGTCAGCACCGCACGGCCGGTGAGCACCCTGGCCAGATGTTCACGGTAGTCCGATGCAGCATCCGCGTCACTTGGAGCCGAGGTGCCTTCGGTGGCGTGTTCCGCCGCCGCCCGAGCGGTGTCCTCGCTGGCCTGCTGGCCGACCAGGGCCTGCTCCACCGCGGTCGCCCGGATCGGGGTGGAGCCCATGTTGGTCAGCCCCACCCTGGCTTCGGCGATGCTGCCGCCCTCGACCTTCAGGGCCACCGCGACGGCCACCATGGACCAGGCCTGCGCGGTGCGGTTGAACTTCTCGTAGTGGTGCTTCCACCCGGTGTAGCGGGGGAACCGGATCTCGGCGAGGATCTCGTCCTCACCCAGCGCCGTGGTGAACAGGTCCACGAAGAACTCCGACGCCGGGACCGTCCGCCGCCCGCTCGGGCCGGCGATGACGAACTCCGCCCCCAGCGCCAGGGCCACCGCGCCCAGGTCACCGGCCGGGTCGGCGTGTGACAGCGAGCCGCCCAGGGTGCCCCGGTGCCGCACCTGCGGGTCGGCCACGGTGGCCGCCGCGTCGGACAGCAGCCCGACGTGCTCGTGCAGCAGCTCGTCGTGCACCACGTCGTGGTGGGTGGTCATGGCGCCGACCACGATGCGGTCGCCGTCCTCGCGGATGCCGCGCAGCTCGGCGATGCCGCCGAGGTCCACGATCAGGGTCGGCGCGGCCAGCCGCAGCCGCAGCACCGGCAGCAGGCTTTGCCCACCGCCGAGCACCTTGACGTCGTCACCCCCCTCGGACAGCGCGCGTACCGCCTCGTCCAGCGTGGTGGGCCGGACGTAGTCGAACTGGGCCGGGATCACAGGGCCTCTCCTTGCGGGTTGTTCGGGTCGATTGAGCCCAGCCCGGCACCCGGCGAGTGGGTGTCGAGCGGAGTTTCCTGGGTGGTGTTGCCCTTCGCCGCCTGGATCGCCCGCCACACCCGCTGTGAGGTGGTGGGCATCTCGACGTTGGTGACACCGAGGTGGCGCAGTGCGTCGATCACGCCGTTCACGATGGCCGGCGTCGACGCGATGGTGCCGGCCTCGCCGACGCCCTTGACGCCCAGCGGGTTCGACGTGGCCGGGGTACTGACGATGGCGGTGTCGAAGCTGGGCAGGTCGGCCGCCGAGGGCAGCGTGTAGTCGACGAGGGTGCCGGTGACCAGGGTGCCCTGGTCGTCGTAGGTGGCCTCCTCGAACAGCGCCTGCGCGATGCCCTGGGCCAGGCCGCCGTGCACCTGCCCCTCCACGATGAGCGGGTTGACCACGGTGCCGACGTCGTCCACGCAGACGTACTTGCGCAGCCTGACCTGGCCGGTTTCGGTGTCCACCTCCATCGCCGCCAGGTGCGTGCCGTGCGGGAAGGAGAAGTTCTCCGGGTCATACACCGCGTCGGAGTCCAGCGAGGGTTCCATGTCCTCCGGGTAGTCGTGCGCCATGAACGCGGCGAACGCGATCTCCTGGATGGACTTGCCCTTGTCGGTGCCCCGGACAGTGAAGTTGCCGCCGCTGAACTCGAGGTCGTCCTCGGATGCCTCGAGCAGGTGGGCGGCGATCTTCTTGGCCTTGCCGATCACCTTCTCGGCGGCCTTGACGATGGCGATTCCGCCGACCACGAGCGACCGCGAGCCGTAGGTGTCCAGCCCCTTCGGCGACACCTGGGTGTCACCGTGCAGGACCTCGACGTCCTCGTACGGCACCCCCAGCTGGTCGGCGACGATCTGGCTGAACGCCGTCTCGTGGCCCTGCCCGTGCCCCGAGGCGCCGGTGATGACCTCGACCTTGCCGGTGGCCAGCATCCGGATGCTGGCGGCCTCCCAGCCGCCGGCGCCGTAGGCCAGCGAGCCGAGCACCCGCGACGGGGCCAGCCCGCACATCTCGGTGAACGTGGAGATCCCGATGCCGAGCTGGACCCGGTCGCCGGAGCGCCGGCGTTCCTCCTGCTCGTGGCGCAGGCCCGCGTAGTCGAACGTGGCCATGGCCTGGTCGGTGGCCTGCTCGTAGTTGCCCGAGTCGTAGGTCAGCCCGACCACCGTGGTGAACGGGAACTCCTCGTGGGTGATCCAGTTCTGCCGGCGCAGGTCCATCGGGTCGCGGCCGAGCTCGACGGCGAGCTCGTCCATGATCCGTTCGATGGCGAAGGTGGCCTCCGGCCGGCCGGCGCCCCGGTAGGCGTCGGTCAGCGTCTTCGTGGTGAAGACGTTGGTGCAGGTGAACTTCAGCGCCGGGAACTTGTAGATCGCGTTGAACATGAACGCACCGAGGATCGGTACCCCCGGGCCGACCAGCCCGAGGTAGGCGCCCATGTCGGCGAGCAGGTGGACGTCCAGGCCGGTGACCGTGCCGTCCTTCTTGGCGGTGATGGTGATGTCCTGGATCTGGTCCCGGCCGTGGTGCGCGGCGAGCAGCGACTCCGAGCGGGTCTCAGTCCACTTGACCGGTTTGCCCAGCTTCTGCGCCAGGGTGACGCAGAGCATCTCCTCGGGCAGTACACCGATCTTGCCGCCGAAGCCGCCGCCGACGTCGGGAGCGATTACCCGCAGCTTGCTCTCCGGCACACCGAGCGTGACGGTGGTCATCGTCCGCAGGATGTGCGGCACCTGGGTGGCCGCCCAGATGGTGATCTGCTCGCCGGTCGGGTCGACGACGCAGGAGCGCGGCTCCATGAACGCGGGGATCAGCCGCTGCTGCAGGAACCGGCGCTTGACGACGATCGAGTCCGGGTCGGCCTCGGCAGCCGCGATGGCCTCGTCGACGCTGCTTCCGGTACCCGCCGCGCCGGAGTCGAACACCCAGGTCGCGTTCTCGTTGGTACCGAGGTCCGGGTGCACGAGGGTGGCGCCCTCGGCGAGCGCGGCCTCCATGTCGAGCACCGGCTCGAGCGGTTCGTAGTCGATCTCGACCTGGTCCGCCGCGTCACGGGCGGCCGCCGCGCTGCGGGCCACCACGACGGCCACGCCCTCACCGGCGAAGTGCACCGTGCGGGACGCCAGCAGCGGGCGCTGCGGGGCCTTCATGTCCGGCGTGATCGGCCAGGCACAGGGCAGGCCGACGGCCTCGACGCCGAGGTCGGCGGCGGTGTAGATGCCGAGCACGCCGGGCGAGCGCAACGCCGAGGAGGTGTCCACGGAAGTGATCGTCGCGTGCGCCAGTGGCGAGCGGACCACATGCATGTGCAGGGTGCCATGCGGTGTGATCGAGTCGGTGTACCGGCTGCGGCCGGTGATCAGTCGGGCGTCTTCCTTACGGGTCCGCGCGCGGCCAACTTCATTGGTGGTGGGTTCGGCGGTCGTCGTCATCTCAGTTGCCGCCTCCCGCAACGCTCGCGGAGGTGGCGGCCGACTCGGCGGTGTCCGGGGTACCGCTGGCCGGCTTCATCTTCTGCGCGGCGTCGCGCACCGCCTTGACGATGTTCTGGTACCCGGTGCACCGGCAGAGGTTGCCCTCCAGCCCGTGCCGCACCTCCAGCTCGGAGGGATCCGGGTTGTCGCCGAGCAGGTCGATCGACTGCATGATCATGCCCGGCGTGCAGTACCCGCACTGCAGGGCATGGTTGTCGTTGAACGCCTGCTGCATCGGGTGCAGCTGGCCGTCGCGGGCCAGCCCCTCGATGGTTGTGACCTCATCGCCGTCCACCTGGACGGCCAACACCGAGCACGACTTCACGCTCTGCCCGTTGAGGTGAACCGTGCACGCTCCACAGTTGCTGGTGTCGCAGCCGATCACTGTCCCGGTCTTGCCGAGTCGTTCACGGAGGTACTGGACGAGCAACATGCGGGGCTCGACATCGTCGGCATACTCCACGCCGTCGACCGTGACCCGAACCTGTGCCATGAGCCTCTACTCCTCACCGCGACCGCCAACGGCGCGCAGCTCTTGCCGGGAACGACCGGGTTCCACCGACCGACGATGACGCGCACCGGCGGAAGCCACGGTGCCGCTCACTCCTCTTGTGGCAGCCAACACATCGAACTCCGGATGATCGGACGTCGCAAGATCAGGTGACAGTGGCGACAACCAGCGCTGAGAGCACACAGTCGCGCTTTCCCCAGTTAACCGAAATGAGTCTCCGCGGTTGCGGCGCCAAGGTGGAAAATGCCCCGCTGGCGCGGTGGAGACTTCGGGCCAAGTCCACCCGTTTGGGCCAACCTGGTCAATGCGGGTGACTCCGGCTTCCTCAGGATTGCTCCATCGCGCTCGACCCCATATTTCCCGTCACCCGTCTGCTCGGTGGCTCCTGTCGGTCCGACCGCCTACCGTCTGAAAACGACCGATCATCGCAGCAGCGACCCGATCTGGGGGGATCTCTTACCGGCGGGGCCGGTAAGAGATGGGCCCGATGCGGAGGGGAGTCACGATGCCAGCCTGGCTCGGCGTGGCGCTGGCCGCTTCCTTCGGCCTGGTCGCGGCGCACCGGGTTGTGCGCCGCGACGTGCCCGGCACGCTGATGGCCGCCGGCATGGCGGTCATGTCACTGGGCATGGCCGGGGTGGTGCCCGACTCGGTACACGGGCCGTGGTGGGCCGTCGCGTTCGCGGCGGTGGCGATCTGGCCGCTGATCCTTCGGCACCGGGGGGCGCCGGTGTGTGGTGGTCCGCTCGCCCACGTGCTCGGCGGGGTAGCCATGGTCTACATGTGCGCACTGCCCTCGATGCGCGGCACTTCGGGCACTTCAGGCACCGGCGCCGCACTCACCGCGAACGCCAGCGCGCTGCCCTCGACGACGGCCCACCTGGGCCACCATGGGATGGACATGGGGTCGATAGACCTGCCGGGGGCGGCACCGTTGGGTATCCCCGGACCGGTCGGCGCCGTGCTCGCCGTGCTCGGCTGGGGGCTGGCCTGCTACTTCCTGCTCGGCACGGTGACCGTGCTCACCCGGCGGAACGGGGACGGCGCACTCGCCGCGCCCCGGATAAGCGTGCTCGGCGAGGCGCTGATGGGCTTCGGCACCGTGGTCATGCTCGTCGCGCTCACCTAACCGCGGCGGCGAGGCCGGCGGGCCAGCCAGGCGCCCAGCCCGGTCACCTCGGGACGCAGCGGGGCCAGCGTGCGGCCCCGGTAGGCGCCCCACCACAGGCCGACGCCGTAGCCCAGGTCGTCGGCCCGGTGCGCCAGCAGGTACCGGCCGGGGTCCAGTGCGGGCTGGCCGTCGCGCGCCCGGTGGCGGTACCAGTCGGCCAGCCCCTCGCCGACCGAGGCCACCAGCACCGCCCGACGCACCCGCCGGGACAGCAGAGCGCCCACCGCCGCCGCTGGCCACCAGTGTCGGACCAGCAGCCCGGCCGCCTGGTTGGCCGCGCTGACCAACCCCAGGCCGACCAGCAGGGCGGCCACCCGGCCAGGCTGGCGCAGCCGTGCCGACGGGGTGGCTGAGCCCGCGGCGACCGGCGCCTTCGGGCCCGCGACCGGCGCCTTCGGGGACAGGGTGTGGCGCACCCGCCACCACGCGAACGCGGTGACCGCGGCAGCGGCCAGGACCCCGGACCTGCGTTGCGCACCGACCAGCACGCACACCGCCGCCGCCCACGGGGCCAACACCAGCGGCGGCACCGACCCCGGATGGCGCAGCGCGAGCGGAGCGGCGCCGGTGCCGTAGAAGACCTTGCGGGTCCACCAGTCCAGCGGGCGCACCCGGTGCTCGTGGGCAACCAGGGCGGCCGGCTCGTAGCGCAACCGGCAGCCGGCGGCATGTAGGCGCAACACCAGGTCGACGTCCTCGGCAACCCACATGCC